>Ga0307515_10002830_pt1 | contig 36919 bp, 31 predicted proteins | sample 17_EM_MG_FD_194513 | JGI IMG/M metagenome (GOLD analysis project Ga0307515, IMG submission 194513) | Populus trichocarpa ectomycorrhiza microbial communities from riparian zone in the Pacific Northwest, United States - 17_EM | ecosystem: Host-associated > Plants > Roots > Unclassified | place... | reverse complement strand
ACCAGCACGCCGTTGTGGCCGTGTTGAATGACCAGCGACGCGGCGGCGTAATTGAAGGCGACCACCGGCAGCCCGCTGGCCATGGCCTCGGGCGTGACGTTGCCGAAGGTCTCGGTCAGGCTGGGGAACAGGAACAGGTCGAGCGATGCGTAGTGCTCGGACAAGGCCCTGCCGACCTGCTGGCCGGCGAACACCGCGTCGGGCCAGCGCGCTTGCAGCTCGGCGCGCAGCGGGCCCTCACCGACCAGAACCAGCTTGGCGCGCGGGTCGAAACGGCGGATGGCCTCGAACGCCTCGCTCAAGGTGGCGAGGTTCTTCTCGGCCGCCAGCCGGCCGACGCAGCCGACCACCAGGTCGTCAGGCGCCACGCCCCAGCTGCGGCGCAGTTCTTCGCTGCGAAATCCAGGGTGGAAGCGTTCGGTGTCGACGCCGCGCTTGACGACTGTCACATGCTTGAAGCCGGCGGTCTCCAGGTCCCGGCGCAGCGCTTCGGTCGGCACCATCGTGGCTTGTGTGCGGTTATGGAACTTGCGCAGGTAGGCCATGATCGGCCGGTGCAGCCAGCCGACGCCGTAGTGCTTGCTGTAGGCGTGGAAGTTGGTGCGGAAGTCCGAGCACACCGGCAGCTTCAGGTGCAGCGCCGCCTGCAGTGCCGACCAGCCCAGCGGCCCCTCGGTGGCGATGTGCACCACGTCCGGCCGGTGGGTCGACCACAGCTTGACCAGCGCCCGCTTGGACGGCACGCCCATGCGCAGGTTCGGGTACTTCGGGATCGGCAGCCCGCGCATCAGCACTTCGTGGAAGCCGGGCTGCTGCTCGGCCGCCTGGCTGGTGGCCTGGCGCGGCCGAATCAGCTGAACATCGTGGTTGCGCCGGTGCAGGCCTTCGACGAAACGGGCCATCGTGGTGGCCACGCCGTTGACCTCGGGCGGGTAGGTCTCGGTCACACAGGCGATGCGCAGCGAGCGGCGCGGTGCCGCAATGCTGTCGACGACGATGCCGTGGGTCTCGGTCCGGTGCGCGGTCGGCTTCATGCCGAGCATCGTGCCTGTCTTGCACAACAGTTCGATGACAGTCGGCATGCTGCGTGTATCTCCACAGTGGTCACGCGCGCCGTCACGGTCATTTCACATCCGGTGGTCACCATCGTGTCATGCCGTGGCCTGCGTTGTACGTGCGGGCAGCGGCCTGGTTCCCCCACCCGCACCGAGGTTCACCATCGTGAATGCCTTCCTGAAAGAGCTGGCCGTCCAGCGTTGGGACGATCACCGCTACTACCACCACAGCCGCATCAACCAGAGCCTGCACCTGGTCAGCGCGATCAGCTTCGTGATCGCCTACGGCCTGCTGTTTGTGGAGCCGGCGTACGCGGCCATCCTCGCCTGGTGCGTGTCGATGACGACGCGCCAGGCCGGCCACTTTTTCTTCGAGCCGCGCGGCTACGACGAGGTCAACAAGGCCACCGACGAATTCAAAGAAGAGATCAAGGTGGGCTACAACATCCGCCGCAAGATCGGGCTGATGAGTGCGTGGGTCGCGCTGCCGCTGCTGCTCTGGCTGCAGCCCAGCCTGTTCGGGCTGATCGAGCCGGCGGTGGGCTGGCAAGGCTATCTGCATGACATGGGCCTGGCCTGGCTCTTCCTCGGCGTCAGCGGGCTGCTGTTCCGCGTGGCGCAGCTGACCTGGCAGCAAAGCCTGGGCACCGGCCTGGTCTGGATGAGCAAGATCCTGAGCGACCCGTTTCACGACATCTGGCTGTACTACAAGGCGCCGCTGTACCTGCTGCGCGGTGAGCTGATCGATCCGATGCACCATGTGCAGACCGAGATCGACGAGCACGCTGTCGAAACGCAGCCGCACTGACGGGCCCACGGGCGCCGAGAAAGCCGGGCCGCCGCTCAAGCGGCCCGCGGCGCGCCCTCAGCCGATGCCGAAGCGGCGGTTCAGCATCTCTTTCAGGATGCTGCGCTTGATGGTCTGGTTGGTCTGCGCCGGGTCGGCCCACCACCAGCCGTCGGCCTGCATTTCCTGGCCCGCCGCGACGAACCGCTCCAGCACCGCGTCGAAGTCGGCATCGTCGTAGTTCAGGCTGAAGATCAACCGACCGGTGCCCACCCAGCTCAAGGCCAGGCCATGCAGGCGCAGATAGAACTGCAGCATCCAGTTGTAGCGCGAAGGCTCGGTGTAGGTCACCGTCCAGATCGACGACAGGTTCGCCACCCGCACCGGCAGGCCGGCCTCGGCCATGCGCTGGTTGAAACGAGCGGTGCGTTCGTTCCAGCGCTCGTCCAGCCCTTCGTACAAGGTCTGCACTTCGGGGCGCTGCAGGCGGTCGAGAAAGGCCTTCATCGCGCAGACCACGTAGGGGTGGGCGTTGAAGGTGCCGCGCGCGAAGCAGATGTCGGCGGGGCGATCGGCGCGATAACGCTGCATCAGCGCCTGCTGGCCGCAGACCACGCCGACGGGCAACCCGCCGCCGAGCGTCTTGCCATACGTGACCAGGTCGGCTTGCACGCCGAAGTATTCCTGCGCACCGCCCGGTGCCAGCCGGAAGCCGACGAAGACCTCGTCGAAGATCAGCACGATGCCGCGCTCGGTGCAAACCGCACGCAACTTCTTCAACCAGGCGGCGTAGGCCTCGCGGTCGAAGTGCGCGCCACGGCTCGAATCGATCAGCGACGAATCACCTGGCGCGCCCTTGTTCGGGTGCAGCGCCTGCAGCGGGTTGACCAGCACGCAGGCGATGTCCTTGCGCGTGCGCAGCACCTGCAGGCTGCGCTCGTCCATGTCCTCGAGCGTGTAGGTGTCGCGCGGGGGCACCGGGTTGCCAGGCCCCGGCTGCACGTCTTCCCACCAGCCGTGGTAGGCGCCGCAAAAGCGCACCAGGTGGCTGCGCTTCGTGTGGTATCGCGCCAGTCGCACCGCCTGCATGACGGCTTCAGTGCCGGACATGTGGAACGACACCGCGTCCTGGCCCGAGATGGCTTTCAGGCGCTTGACCACGTCCAGCAGCGCCGGGTGGTAAGCGCCGAGCACCGGGCCAAGGGCACGGGCTTGCGCTTCGGCTTCGGCAATGCATTGCTTGTAGGTGTCGTAGCCCAGCACGTTGACGCCGTACGAGCCAGTGAGGTCGTAGAAGACGTTGCCGTCCAAGTCTTCGATGGTCACGCCGGACGAGGCCTGCAGCACGCTGCCCACGCTCAGGTGCTGGCGCAGGTAGGGGCTGTACTGGAACGGCACGCGGTAAGCGCCAGTGAACTGCAGGTCGGGCAGCGATTCGCGCGCCTCAGCGGTGGCCGCGGCGCTGCGCGGGTAGCGCTCGGCGTAGGTCGCGGCCAGCCGTGCGAAGCCGGTGCGGCGGCGTGCCTGCCAGTCGGGTGGCGCGCCGTCCGAGCCGAAGAAATCGGCTTCGTCGTAGGCGTAGCCGGGGATCAGCGACGCGACCCGCTTGGCCATGCGCGAATGGCCGGTGAGCGAGCGGTGCTTGGCGCGCGAAAGCTGCAGCCGCCGGCGGGCGCGCGGCAGCGCCCAACCGAGTGCGCCGAGCAGCAGCGCGGGCCATGCCAGGGAGGCCAGGGTGTCGTCCATGTGTCGCCTGCAAGAAAACGATGTGCCGATCAGACCTCTTTCCATTGACACAACGATGAAACTCCTCAATTTGCAACGCCTCGTCCAACACGAGGACCTGAATTTCCTGCTCACCAACCGCGTTCCGCGCATTGCGCTGACACGGTTCATGGGCTGGTTCAGCCAGATCCGCAGCCCGCTGCTGTGCCGGCTGTCGATCGCCGTCTGGCGCCTGTTCACCGACCTGGACCTCGGCGAGGCCAAACAGCAACGCTTCGCCAGCCTGCACGACTGCTTCATCCGCGAGTTGAAAGAAGGCGCGCGGCCGATCGATACCGACCCCGCCGTGCTGAGCAGCCCCTGTGATGCGATCGTCGGCGCGTGTGGTCCCGTGGCCGGCACGACGGTGTTCCAGGCCAAGGGCTTCCCTTACCAGCTGCGCGACCTGTTCGGCCCGAGTCAGGACACCTCACCGTTCCACGACGGTCAGTACGTGACGCTGCGGTTGACCTCGGCGATGTACCACCGCTTCCACGCGCCGGCCGATGCCGAGGTGCAGCACGTGACCCACCTGTCGGGCGACACCTGGAACGTCAACCCGATCGCGCTGCAGCGCGTCGAGAAACTGTTTTGCCGCAACGAGCGGGCCGTACTGCGCATGACGCTGGCCGAAGGCGGTCATCCGCTGGCGCTGGTGCCGGTGGCAGCGATCCTGGTCGCGAGCCTGCGGTTGCACTTCGTCAACCTGCTGCTGCATGTGCGCTACCGCGGGCCGAACGAGATCAGCTGCCGTGCGGCCTGCCGCAAGGGTGACGAGTTGGGTTGGTTCCAGCACGGCTCGACGATCATCGTCTTTGCGCCGGCCGGGTTCACGCTGGCCGACGGCATTCAGACGGGATCTCGCATTCGCATGGGACAGGCGCTGATGCGGTTGCCGGCCGGGCCCGCGGCGGACCCGGCTTGAGGCGCGTCTACTTCGTCAGGATCAGCTTGCCGGTGGTCGTGCGGCGCAGGCGGTAGACCTGGTCGCCGTGGCTGATCAGCGCTTCATCGCCGCCTGCCAGCAGCTCGTCACTTCGCCACTGCGGCAGTTCAGCCGCCGGGCCCAGGGCGTTCGGCACCGTGCTGAGGTGGACGAGCGGTTTGGGCGCACCAGGTGCCTGTTCGGCAGCGTTCGGTGTCGTGGGCTCGTCGAGCGGCCGGGTCGACAGCGACGGGGATCGGGGGGAGCTGACCAGGGCCAGCGTCTTGCTTCGCATTGAATTCTCCTGAAGGCAACAAACCCAACGGGGAGGAACTCGGCGGTCGTCGTGAAGGAGGGTCCGAAGACGGGGTGACGATCCGCCGATTCAAGCGGCAAGCGATCTGTCCGGGCGTTCGGGTCCGGCGGGGATGTGGGAACTGGTGGGCGCGAAGTATTCGAAGCGCGGCGGCGCCGCTTGCAGCGGCGACATCACGGCCGGCAATGCGCTGACCCATTGCGCGTCGTCCAGGTGACAACAAGGGCCATCGCCGGCTGTTCCGGTGTCGGTCGAGGCTGTGTCATCGCCCGACGGCGGCGTCGCGTCGGCTGGCGCCGCGACCGACGCGTGGGTCCATGGCGCCTGTGCGTCGTGGCCTGCATGCGTGCCATACCACGCCGCTGCGGCCCAGCTCCATTGGAGCGGCAACAGCATCAGCATGCAGACGAGCAAGAAACGGCGCATCGGCTGAGTGTATCGGCGGACGAAAGCGTGCGCTCGCTGGCAAACGCAGGTGGATGTGCAGGAATCGCGTCAGCCCGCCTTGTGTCGCTTGCCGCCGGAGCGCCAGAACGGCTCGGCCGCGGCCACCTTGCCCAACGCCTTGGCGCATTGCCGCGCCGATTCAGCCTGCTGCGCCAGCAGCCAGCCGACCGCGAACCAGGCGCGTGGCTCGTCCGGTGCCACGCGGCGGTAGGCCGCTTCGGCCACCGCTTCGTCGTTGTGCTGACCGAGCGCGTCTTGTGCGGGCCTGAGCGCGCGCAGGTACTTGTCGACATCGGCCCGCCGGTACAGCGATGAAGCGAACTCCGCCAGATAGCGCAGCCGCTTCAGGCGCTTGCGCGAGCGGTGCTGTTCTTCCACCGGCAGCGCCTCGAAGCGCTTTGCGGCTTTCGTCATCTGGCGGTGCAGATGCTGCAGACGCTCGGCGATCAGGGCCTCGGGGGCGCCACCGTCGTCGGGTTGGTTCAGCGCGCCGTGGGTGTAGGCGAGCAGGCCGATCAACGCGCGTTGGAACGCTGGGTTGTGCGCCGTGTCCAACGGTGCCGGCGGGGTTTCGGCGGCGGCCGGCCATTGTGGCCACGGCGCGCCGGCGGCTTGCAGCCGCGATGTGATGTGGTCTGCGACCACCTGATCGTCGCGCGCAGCGCCGAGTGCCGAGAACGCTGTTTCCAGCGCCTGCGCATCAGCGGGCGGCCATTCGAAATTGACCCATTCCGGCAGCTCGCGCAAGGCCGTGCGCAGGCGGCGCAGGCCGACGCGCAGCTGGTGCACGTGTTCCGGCGCGGGGCTGCCGGCGGCCACCTCGCTGGCATTGGGCAGTATCTGGGCCAGGCAGCTGTTGACGATCAACGCCAGCGTGTGGGCGGCGCTGGCTTTGCGGCCGATGGCGGGGGGCCGGGCCTTGACCGCCTCGGCATGCGCCAGTCCGTTGGCGAGCAACTGGCCGCGCTGCGCCTTCGAGACGCTGTCCAGCCACAGGCCGTGGCGCTCGCACCAGGTCTGTGCCAGCTCGAACAAGGCGGCCGGCGGGCCGGACTTCAGCTCGAACTCCAGCTCGCACAACGCATGCTGCGCATCGCCGGCCACGATGCGGCCCTCGTCGAGCGCCAGTTCGATGCGGGCCCCGCTGCGGGTCGCCAAGCGGTGGGTACGCCAGACATCGGTCGCGTAGACCTGCTTCAGGTCGGCTTCCGGGTGCGCTTGCAACAGGCGCAGCAGGGTTTGACCCACCGCACTGTCGTGGTGGCGTTGCACGTCCAGGCTTGGGCCACCGCGGCCGACGGCGCCCAGCGCCACATCGTGCTCTTCACGCTGGGCCAGGTGGCCGGTGCTGCCCTTGAGCGTCTGCACCCAGGCACGGCCTTCCTGGCGCAGCCTCAGCGCCAGGCCTTGCGCGGCCAGCAGGCCATCGGCGCTGTCGAAATACCGCGCCTGCAGATGCAGCCGCTGTACCTTGCCGGCTTTCAGCGCGCGCTGCACCGCGGTGCGCGCTGAAAGCGGCACCTGAAACTTCAACTCCAACTCGGCCATGGCGACAGCGTAGCAGCTGCCGTGCCAGTGCCTGCAGCGGCGGGTTGACGCAGGTCAGTCTGTCGTTGGTGCGGGCCGGGCCTGCGACAAACCGGCCAGCAGTTGCAGCGTGAACCCCAGGTCCAGGTCTTCCACAGAGGCTGCCGGCTCGTTGGGCGGCAGCTCGGCGCTGAAGCGCACGCCGAAGTCCACCGCCAGGCGTTCGTTGCTCATCTGGAACTCGGCCAGCAGGCGGCGCCGCTCGTCACCACCCAGCAGATGCCGCAGCGGCGCCAGCCCGCCATGGGCCAGCCCACGGCTGGCGTGCAGCAACGGCGCCAGCTCGTAGGGCACACGTTGTCGGTTCAGCCGGTTCAGCAGCAGCGCCAGACGCATATCGGGTGACGGGTTGGCCCTCCGGTCCGGCAGACCGAGCGCGGGCAACTGCAGCGCGGTTTCGAAGGCGGCCAACAAGCCGGGCCCGCGCACAGCGGGCCCGTCGAAATCGAGCGCCCGCACACGCGCGCCCAGCGCAGCCCAGCGCGACAGTAGTGCGTGGTAGTCGAGCCGGCCGCGGGTGGCGCGGCCACGCGAGAAGGTCAGGATCGGGCGCGACTCGCGGCGCGCACCTTCGCGCACGAACTGGTTGAACAGCGCTTCGACGAACAGGTCCTGCCGGCGCAGCAGGCAGACGACCTCGATCTCGAAACGCTCGGCCAACGGGGCGAAGAACGACGGGATCCGCTCATCAGGCTCCGACAGGCCTTCTTCGCTGATCAGCATTGTGTGCGTGCCGCTGGCTTCGAACTCACTCAGCAGTGCCTCGCGCTCACGGGCTTGCAACGCGGCATCGCCCGACACGGCGGCCTGGTAGACCGAGCAGTGTTTTGGCAAGTCAGGCCAGGGCGGGCGGCGCGTGTCGGGGTAGAGCAGGTCATGGCCGAGCAGCGTGTTGCGCGCGCCGTCGAGCGCACTTTGCAAGGCGCTGGTGCCGGTCTTGTGGGTGCCGATGTGCAGGACGAGGCGAGGGCGGTGCATGGGACAACGAGGGGGAAGTTTCAGAGCCGGTAACGCCGGCCTTCGGTGCGGCCGAACTGGGCGTAGTGCACCGCGGCGTCAATGCCGGTGCGGGCGACGTCGGCGTTCAGCGCCAGGTATTGCGCCGGGTCGAAGTCGGAGGGCAGGGTCTGCGTCGACTGCGGGTTCAGGCGCTTGCGCGTTGGTGTGGTCCACAGGGCCTGCCACCAGCCCGACCAGCCGCGGTGCCAGGCGCCGCGGTGCGACGACGATGCGCGTTCGGCGCGGGTCGACGCTGGCGCTGCTGCCTCCGCTTGGCGCAGCCGGCTCAGTTGCGACAACTCTCGTTCCAGCCGTTGTCTCAGCTCGCGGATCGGCACGGCCGGCGGCAACGGGGCGGTCGGGCGCAGAGGCGTCTCGACGATGGCCGGCGCGTCGCGCAGGGTGAACTCGCCGCGGTAGAACTCGCGCGTCGCCGCGGCATGCCGCTGCGCCACCTCAGCCCAGAACAAGGGTTGGCCCGACGCGGCCAGGCGCGTTTGCCAATGCGCCTGCAAGCCGCTGAACTCGGCCGTCAGGCGTTGCAAGCTCGCCAGGTAGCGCTGCATCAGCTCCAGCCGCTGCAGTGGGTCGATGGGCTTCAGCTCGCGGTAGGTGCCGGCGCCATGGTTGACCAGCACGACCGCACGGTGTCGCTCGGCGCCGGGCTGGTAGCCGGGGTAGAGGAACGGGCGGATCAGCAGGCCTTGCGCGGTGGCTTCACGCTCCAGCCGCTGTCGGTCGGCTTCGGGCAGGGCGGCCATCGGCGCAGCAGCGCATGCAGGCAACGCGGCCAGGTAGTGGTCCTCGAACTTCGGCGTCAGCAACGGGCCCTCGGCATTGAGCAGCGCGTCGATCACGCGCAGGTACAGCGCGATGCCATCGAGGTCGTCGATCGAGCTGTGCTCGGCCAGGCGCCGCTCGAACCAGCGTGACAGGTCGGCCGCATCGCCTTCCGAATGCGTCAGGTTGATCAGCACCGCATGCAGGATGGCCATGTACTCCTGGCCATACGAATGACCGGGTTCATGCCAGGCGGCGAGGTTGGGGTTGGTGATCACTTCCACGCCGGCGGCTTGGGCGCGCAGCGAGTACTCGATGTCGTCGCCGCGCAGGAAGAAGGCCGCTGGCAGGCCGATGCGTCGCAGCACGGCGGTCGGCAGGCCGAAGAAGATGAAGGTCGCGTATTCGCAGTGGTTCAGCGGGCCGAAGGCGTCGAGGTGTTCGAAGCCCTCCAGCGACAGCCCATGCTTCAGCAGGTGCGGCGACAGGTTGCGCCGGCGCCCGAACTCACCTTGCTCGTGAAAGTTCAGCCGACCCCAGAAGCCGCCGTCTTCCCACACCTGCGCCGGGCGGCTCTTCATCAGGATCGGCAGGCTGGTGATGTGCTGGCGCGTGCGCAGCGTGCAACTGAGCAGGTAGCGCGCCATCGACTCCATCGACAACACGCCGTCGTCGTCGAGGATCAGCACCTCGTCGGGCGCGTCATCGGGCGAAGCGTCGCAGGCGGCCAGGAAGTGGTGGATCAGGTGGCTGGCATTGCCGCCGCCGCCCAGGTTGGGCCCTCGGATCACGCGCAGGTTCAGGCCGTGGTCGGCCGCGTCCTGCCACAGGGTTTCGGCGCCGGTGGTGGCATCCAGCACCCAGAAATCCATGCGCGCCAGCGCGGCGCTGAGGAAGGCGTCGCCTGCGGCCGCATCGGCCAGCCGGGTCAATTGATGGCGCAAGTCCAGCGTGCGGCCGAAGGTGCGCATCAGCACCGCGAGCCGGGTCGATTCGCCTGGGCGGGTGCGGGTGCACCAGGCGGCTTCGTGGACACGCGCGCCGTCGATCGCATCGAGATGCCAGAACAGGCGGCTGTTCTCGGGCAATGCGTCGATCGCACCGATGGGCAGCACCAGGCGGCCACGCTCGGCGGATTCGAGCCGGGTCTCGCGCAGCACCTGGGCTGGTTTGCCCAGCGACGCGCACATCACCCGCACCCGCAGGCTGCCCTGCGCTTCGATCACCAGCGCCAACTCACGCACTGAACTCAGGCGTGCCCAAGGCTCGACATAGAAGCTGTTGCGCAGCGTGCCGCTGCCCAGCCAGTCGTCGGCGCGCAGATCGATCGGGCCCTGCGGGTTCTGCCACGCCACGCCGTCGCTGGCCGCGAGGTACAGCGAAGGAGCGCCGAGCAGCGAACGGTCCAACGCCTGCAGGCGATACAGATCGGCCCCGGCGTGGTGGTGCCAGGGTGAAACAAGGGGCAGACGAGAGGGCGGACGCACGCGGGAGCGGCGCGCGGGCCTGAGGCGGCGGGCGCGCATCGAAAGAAGTTGAAGCAGGCCGCGATCTTGGCCGCCATCGATGACGGTTTCGCGTCAAGCCGGCACGAAAAAACGACGTCGACTGCCATCGCACTGTCACGCCAGGCCACTACCCTGCCGCGTCTCCTGGGCCTACCTCCATGCTGTCCACCCTGTCCATCGCGCCGGATGTCGGCGACGCGTTCTTGCGCGCCGCAGAGGCCGCGCATCAGGTCGGCTCGCCGCAGCAGTTCTTCGTCTGGCTGCGGTTGCACTTCTACCGCTTCCTGCCGCACGACCTGGCCTTGATGCGGATCGACGCTGGCCGCAATGGCGGCCGCCAGACCCATGTGCTGAACTGCGTGGCGTTGCCCAAGGGCCTGGAAGCCGAGTTGTCCGATGCCGGTGCACGCTTCTGGACCGCGCTGGCGGAAGCCTGGGCGCAAGCCGGCGAACGTGCCGTGCGGGTGGATCTGCGTTCCCCGGCGTTCGCGGCTTTGGGCCCGGCGTTGCAGCTGAGCGAAAGCGGCTTCGACCACGCACTGGTGCACGCACTGCGTGGGCTGGGCAGCCACGGTGAAGAGGTGCTGGTGGCCTTCTTGCGCCAAGGGGGCGACGAGTTGCCGCCGGAGATCGAACGCTGCGCACTCGATCTGTGGATGCCTTACCTGCGTTTCGCCTTGTCGCGCGTGTACGGTGGCGGCCCCGGCTCGGCCGATGCGCGACCACGTGGCCGCGGCGACGGCAGCGGTGCCAAGCCATTGACCGACCGTGAGCTGCAGGTATTGGCGGCGGTGCGTGAGGCCAAGGCCAACGCGCAGATCGCGGTGATGCTGGGCATCAGTCCGCTGACGGTGAAGAACCACCTGCGCAGCATCCAGAAGAAGCTCGGTGCCCGCAACCGAGCGCATGCGGTGGCCGAGGCGATGTCGATGCGGCTGATTTCATGATGAGAACGATCGTTGGGCCGGGATGGGCAACGTGCCATCTCGATACAGCGGGCGGGCATCGCCGGTTGATGCCCGCCCCTCCTATTGCACTTGAACGGGCTCTTGCACCGCGCCAACCATGAGTGCCCGCATCTTGATCGTCGGTGCCGGCTTGTACGGTGCGGTCTGCGCACGTGAGTTGCACGACGCCGGCCACCAGGTGCTGGTGATCGAGCAGCGCGACGCGCCTGGCGGCAACTGCGCGACACGTTATGTCGAAGAGGCCGACTGCCACGAGCATGTGCACGGCGCGCACATCTTCCACACCGACAGCGACCGCATCTGGGACTACGTCAACCGATTCGCGCGCTTCAACAGCTTCGTGAACCGGGTCAAGGTCAACCACGCCGGCCAGCTGTACAGCTTCCCGATCAACCTGTTCACGCTGTACCAGGTTTTCGGCGCCCGCACGCCGGCCGAGGCGCGCGCAGCGGTCGCGCGTGAGCGGGTCGAGATCGAACAGCCGGCGAACCTGGAAGAGCATTGCCTGGCGACAGTCGGGCCGACGCTGTACCGCCTGTTCATCGAGGGCTACACCCGCAAGCAGTGGAAGCGCCACCCGAGCGAGCTGCCGGCCGAGATCATCAAACGCATCCCGGTGCGCTTCGACTTCGACGACAACTACTTCAACGACCGCCACCAGGGCATCCCGGTCGGCGGCTACAACGCCTTGTTCGATCGGCTGCTGTCAGGTGTGCCGGTGCAGTGCGGCATCGACTTCCTGCCCGATGCGCGGCACTGGGTCTCGCGCTTCGACCATGTGGTCTACACCGGCGCGATCGACGCTTTCTACGACCATTGCCACGGCGCGCTCGAATACCGTTCGCTGCGCTTCGAGCGCGAGCTGCTGCCGATGGCCGACTTCCAGGGCAACGCGGTCGTCAACTACACCGAGGCCGAGGTGCCGTGGACGCGCATCCTCGAGCATAGACACTTCGACAAGACGAGCCCGGGCCGACGGCCGGGCGTGCAGCACACGCTGATCACGCGCGAATACCCGGCCGACCATGGGCCGGGTCGCGAGCCTTACTACCCGGTGGCCACCGAGCTGAACCGCGCGCGCTTCGAGCGCTACCGCACGATGGCCGAAGACGAATGGGCCGGCAAGGTGCACTTCGGCGGCCGCCTGGCCGAGTACCGCTACTACGACATGCACCAGGTGATCGGCGCCGCGCTGGCGCATGTGGGCAGGTTCACGCGCGGCGAGTGGCAACCTTCGGCAAAGGGACTGGACCTGGCGGCGCCGCGGTGAGCCGGGCGGCCAGCCAGCGCCGCACCGGTTCGTCGACGTAGCGCGCAACCAGCAGCGCCAGCCCCGTGGCGGCACCGAGCTCGGCCAGCACGACGACGGCCAGCGGCAGCCCGCTGTCCCCATGCAGCCGCCGCGCCGCCGCGCTGCCCAACTGCACGATCGGGTAGTGCAGCGCATAAAGCGGAAACGACAGCCGCCCCAGCATTCGGTTGACGGCATGCAGCCGGCCCTCGCTGCGGCTGCGCGCCCCCAGCGCAACGACCAGCGGCACGCCGAACCAGGCCGCTGCCAGCTCATAACCCGCGGGTGAAGCGCGCATCGGCAGCAGCAACAGCAGCATCAACAAAAGCGGCGCCCAGGCGGCGTGCAAGGACACGCGCCATCGGCTGTGTAGGTGCCACAGCAGCAACCCGGCGATGAACGGGTAGGCGCCGCGCACCGGCCCGGCCCACCAGGTCGACCGGTCGTGGCCGCCGCTGATGCCACCGAGCGTGAAGGCCAGCACCGCCAGCGCCAACGCGGCCAAACCCAAGGCGCACCACAGGCTGCGCCGGCTGAGGCGGTAGCCAACGAGTCCGAAGCACAGGCTCAAGCCCATTTCGGTCGACAGCGACCACAGTGCCACGTTCAGCGGCCAGGTGCCTCCGTCGCCGGCGACGAAAGCAGTCAGGTCGGGCAACCACAGCGTGTTGAACAGCAGCGCGGTGACCAGGTCGCCAGCGGGCGCCTGGCCACGGCCAGCCTGCACCACCAGCCCGAACAGCAGGCCGGTGAGCATCAACGGATACAGCCGCAGCAAGCGCTGCAGCATGAAGGCACCGGTGCCCATGCCATGGCGCAAACGCTGCTCGTAGGCCGCGCCAATCACGAAGCCGCTGAGGCCGAAGAAGAAGTCGACCGCCAGCTGGGCATGCGCGACCCAAAGCTTTTCCAGCCCGAACGGCGACAACGCGTGGTGCAGCACCACCAGCACCGCGGCCAGCCCCCGCAGGCCGTCGAGCGCGTCGAAGCGCTGTGCGCCACTCATTGGTGCACCCGGCGGCCTGCGGCCGGTCCCGCCAAGCGGGAATGAGCCCCTACGAGCGGCCGGGCGGGGCTCATGGCGCAACGCGGTCCAGCAGCCCGCCGATCAGGCGCACAGACCAGCGGTCGGATGCCGGCAGCCGGGCCAGCGACGTCGGTCGCGCCGCAATCGTGATCGGCCCGGCGCTGAAGCGGTCGGGGTTGCCGTTCAGCGAGTGGTACTCGGCCGCGGGTGGCACGCGGCACTCGTCCAACCAAGGGATGCTGTCGATGAGCGACGGCGCGTCGCTGCCGAGTGCATCACGCAAGGCCTGTTGCGGTGCGCGGGCCAGCGTCGCGTAGTCGATGCGGCGCACCGTCCGCTGCCGGCCCAAGGCACCGGCCCAGGCCTCGGCCTTGATCCAATCCCACGCCGCGGCGCTGACTGAGGGCTTGTGCATCGGCGCGTTCAGCGACGGGTCCCACTTCGGTTGGCGCCACGAGGCGATCACGTCGACCGCGTCGCGGTGCAGGTGCAGTAGCAGGTTGTTGGGCTCGGTGCCCATCAGCCACGCACGGGGGCCGGCCTTCGAGCTGTCGATCAGGTGGCGCGCGCCGGTGACCTGCGCCACTGCATCGAAGACCTGCTGTTGCAGCGTCAGGTAGTCGCGCACGTCGGCGTCACGCCGCAGGGCCGCGAGCGAGAAGCGGCGGCGTGCGATGAACAAGCTGCGCGCAACCTTGGCCTCCAGCAGGCGCAGCCGTGCGAGCCCGGCCTCGCCCAGGCCACTGCGGGCCATGGTCTCGGTCCAGAAACCGCAGCGCACGAACGGCTGGCCGCAGGCGCAGACGATGCGCTCGGCCGGCAGCCGCCACAGGCAATGGAACTCACCCAGCGCGAACGCGGTCGGCGACGCGTTCAGCACGCGCTCCAGCAGCGTCGAGCCGGCGCGGCCGGAGCCGGCGATGTAGATCACGCGGGCGTGCATCGTCAGTCTCAGGCTTTGGTCGACGACGCCAGCGGCAGTGCCGTCAGCGTGGCAGGCGTTCGGCCCGAGCCCAGCAGCCCACGCGAGCGCCACAGCGCCGTGATGGTGCCGGCGGCGCCGACCGTGGCGATCACCACCACCGCTGCGGCGGCAGGCCACGCCGCGTGCCGCAGCCCCCAAGCGACGACGACCATGGCCAGCAGCACGGCCGATGGCGCCACCAGCGCGCGCGCCCAGGCGGCCGAGTCCAGGCCGGCATGGCGCTGTGCGGCGCTGACGAAGATCAGCACGCCGACACTGGCGGCCGCGACCTGGCCCCAGGCCACCGCGGCCAGCCCGCCCAGGCCAGCGAGCGCGACGCCTGACAGCGCAAAGGCGGCCGCGACCGTGCGCAGCTGCATCATCATCAGCGAGCGGCCAGCGACCGCGAACAGCGGCTCCAGCGCAAAGGCCGAACTGCGCACGATGGCTGCTGCCGCCAAAGCCGTGATGGCCGGCGCTGCACCCACCCAGCGTGGCCCCAGCACGGCGCTGGCCAAGGGCTCGGCGGCCAGGCCGACGAAGGCCAGCCCGGGCCACGCCAACAGCAGCAACAACCGGTGCCAGCGTGCACACTCCGCCTGCACCGGCTGACCCTGGCGCGCGGCCAGCGACACCTGGACCCAGGCCAGCTTGGCCATCGGCTGCGCCAGCAGGTCCACCAGGCTGCCGACCAGCCGGCTGGCCATGCGGTACAGGCCCACCGCGGCCGGCTGCAGCAGCAGGCCCAGCAGCAGGTCGACGCCGTTGGCCTCGGCGAACATCGCCAGCCGCGAGCCGGTGATGCCGCCGCCATAGGCCAGCACCTCGCGCCAGCGGGCGCGGCCCAGGTCCAGCCGTGGGCGACGCGGAACCTGCCAGCGCCATGCCGCCCAGCCCAGCAGCGCGGGCGACAGCCGCCAGACCACGAGTGCGGCCAGGCCCAGGCCCAGCGCCAGCGCGGCCAGCCCGATGGCCAGGCTCAGCAGGTCGCGCGCCATCACGATCAGGTTGTAGCGGGCGACATGGCGCTCGTCGCGCAGGAACATGGCCTCGCGCCAGGCCGACAGGCAGCCCGCCAGCGGGATCACCGCGAACAGCTTCAGCATCCAGGCCAGCGCCGGGCTGCTGAACACGCGGGCTGCCAGCGACGCACCACCCCACAGCAAGAAGGCCAGCACCAGCGCGGTGGCCAGCAGCACGCTGAAGCCGGTGTTGGCGTGCAGGGCATCGTCGTCGGCGCGCAGCAGGTACTCGTAGACACCGGCGTAGATGAACAACATGCCGAACGAGACCAGCGCCGTGCCCAGCACATAACTGCCAAAGTCTGCCGGCTCCAGCCACCGCGCGGCGGCCAGCATGACCAACAGCGTCGACGCATGCGACAGCCCGCGCGCCAGCACGCCACCGCCGACCTGGACCCAGGCGCGCGGCTTTGCCGCAGCGGTGACCAAGGCCTCAGGCGATGGGCTGGACATGGCGGGTGATGGTTTGCAAGGCGTCGGCGTGGGCGCGGCGGGTGCGTTCAACCAGTGCGTCGTCGAGCGTGATCGCGCTGTAGTCGGTGGCTTCGCGCACGACCTGGCCGGTCCGGATGCTGGCCGAGCGGTCACCGGCACCGATGCGGCCGGTGAAGTCGAACACCTGGTAGCCGGTCGACAGCGTGGGCGACAAGCCCAGGCGCAGGCTGAGGGCGGCCAACGTGGCCTCGGGCCGGGCCAAAAAGTCTTCGGCCGTCAGCAGGCACGCGCGGTGCGCAGCGCCCAGCCGGTCGATGCGCTCGGCGCAGTGGGCCATGAAACGCAGGCGCGCTTCGTAGTAGCCGGCGACGCGCTCGGGCTCGCGGTACCAGGCGGGTTCGCCTTCGCCCTGGCCCATCGCGATGATGCTGCGCAGCGTCTGTTCGGGCCGGCGCAGCAGGAACAGCAGCTGCACGTCGTCGCGCCGTAGCAGGCTGTCGGCAATCTCGTACTGGTCGTGCAGCAGCTTGTCGAGAAAGTAGCGCGCACCTTGCTTGCCGCGGTGCTTGCGCAGCAGGCGGCAGCGCAGCTTGGCCAGGTCCAGTGGGCGGCGATAGCGCTGGTGGATCTCGGCCGCGCCGGCGATCTGCGGGTGCGAGCCGAGGATGTACGACAGCACGGTGGTGTTGCTGCGCATGTGGCTGACAACCAGCAAATGCCGCACCGGGGCCCACAGCACGCGCGGGTGGTGCGTCAGGCCGTGCGCCAAGGCGCCGAGGGTGACGGCGGGTTCGCGCCAGAGGCGGCGGGGAATCAGGCTGTCCATCGTTCGGTTCTTGTCTCGTTCAACCTTGGTTCGGCTGCAGCGATGGCGGCGGCAACGCACGTGGGCCGGCCAGCCAGCGCTGCGCCGGCAGTTCCACATGCCGGTGGCTCCACCAAGCCAGTACGGCGGTGGCCAACCACACCGTGGCGAAAGCGGCCAGCCGCTCGCCGAGTGGCAGTTCGCGCACGCGCAGGCCCATCGCCTCGCCGGCGGTCCACAACAGCAGCAGATGGAACAGGTAGCCTGAGTAAGACGCGCGGCCCACTGCAGCCCAGTACGGCGCCGACAACCAAGCCAAGGCCGGCCGCGCGATCAGCGTCTGGGCCAACAAGGCCGTGGCGGCCAAGGCGACTGCCGAATACACCCACAGTTCGCGGCCCTGGCCGAGCAGCACGCCCGACAACAGGTTGCGCCACACGTCGATGCCTGTGTCCTGCCGCGCTTGCATGTTCACCAAGGCGTAGACCGCGATGTAGGCCAGGCCGGCAGCCAACGCCCAGCGCGTCAGCCCCTGGGCCAGCAGCCGCCCGGCCGCACCCTTGAGCCCGCCTTGCTGCTCGGCGTGCGCAAGCAGGGTGCCGAGCAGGAAAGCGTCGAACTGCACATGCGAGGCGGCGTAGACGCCGAAGGCCTGCTGGCCCTCGCTCAGGCCTTGCGTCGCCAGCCACTGCGACCACGCCCAACGCGCCAACGGGCTCAACACCACCAACGCCAGCGACACCCGTGCGCGAAGGCTGGGGCCGAGCGTCAGTGCCAGCAACGGGAACAGCAGGTAGAACTGCTGCTCGACACTCAGCGTCCACAGATGGCCGAAGGGCGGCCACGCGGCGGCGCTGCCGGGCTCGAAGATCATCCACCAGTTGTGGGTGAAGCTCAGCAGCCAAGGCAGGCTCGCCAGCGGTTCGTGACGGCCCAGGGCGACAAGTAACACAACATTAAAAGTTAGGTACAGGCCATAGGCCGGCACGATGCGCGCGGCGCGGCGGCGCCAGAAGCGCAGCAGCTGAGCCCGCCCTTCGGTCCAGGTCGGTGCGTGTGGTTCGCGTTCGAGGCTGCGGCCGATCACGAAGCCGGAGATCACATAGAACAGCCACACGCCGGTCCAGCCGAACGGCAGCAGCCCGCAGTGCTGGGCGATCACCATCGTCATCGCCAATGCCCGCAGGCCGTCGACGCCGGCATGCCGGCCAGGCTCGTCATGCATCGCCACTCCAATGGGCCAGGATCGGCCAAAGCCCGCCACTGTGGCAGCTGATTGCGCAGCGCCTGTGACACCGGCGCCTGATCCTTCGCGCACTGCGGACTAGGTCGCGGTTCACCAAAGCTTCACTGCTTGCCGCATAAGCTTCATTGGTTTTCAGTAGTTCATAAACAGATTCGGGGGATCGCATGCTGGAGTCGGGGCCCAACGCCGCGCAGTACTTGGCGCTGGCCATCGAGACCGCCATGCAGCTGGACCGCGTCAGTCGCGCCACGCGGTCGCTGGTCGCAGGCATCAACCGCGTCCTGGCGCTGCTGTTGATCGTGCTGCTCTCGCCGTTGATGCTGTGGATCGCGCTGCGCATCTGGCGCGAGGACGGCGCGCCGGTGCTCTTCGGTCACTACCGCGTCGGGCGCGAGGGGCGGCTGTTCCGCTGCCTGAAGTTCCGCAGCATGGTGCGCGACTCGAAGCAGCGCCTCGAAGAGCTGCTGGCGCGCGACCCCGAGGCGCGGGCGCAGTGGGAGCGTGACCAGAAACTGGTCGACGACCCCCGCATCACGCCGATCGGCCGCTTCATCCGTCGCACCAGCCTGGACGAGTTGCCGCAGCTGTTCAATGTGCTGGCCGGTCACATGGCCCTGGTCGGCCCGAGGCCGATCACAGTCCAGGAACTAACGCGTTATGGCGTGACGCGTTGGCACTACCTGAACGTGCTGCCCGGCATGACCGGTCTGTGGCAGGTCAGTGGCCGCAATGAGCTGAACTATGCGCAGCGCGTGGCGCTGGACCGCGACTACGTCGAGCGGCGCGGCCTGTGGATGGACCTGTGGATCCTGTGGCGAACGGTGGGCGTGGTCCTGCACGGGGCGGGCGCGCGATGATGTTGCACGTGGTGGGCCGGCTCACCGAGCCGGTGGCCAGCTTCCTGGGCCCGAGCGTCGAGCACCTGCTGGCGTTGGGCATTCGCCAGCATGTGCTGTTGATGACCGACCCGGCGCGTCCGCTGGCACCGGACACCGTGCCGCACGGTGTCGAGCTGACCTGCATCGATGCGGGCCCGGGTCCCGCCTGGCGCGCCTGGGCCGAATGGCGCCGCGCCTATCGCCGCCTGGCCGGCAGCGGCGTCAGCGCGGTGCATTTCCATGGTGTCAGGCCGTGGCTGATGGGCTTGCTCGAAGGCCATGCCTGGGTCCACCAGCCGGCGCTGTACCTGTCACCCCACGGCTCGCGGCTGTTGCCGTTGTTGCCGCTGGCGTTGGCCGCTGGCCGCTGGCGCGGACTGGGGGTGGAACGCACGGGCACCGTCGGTCGGGACAGCCGCTCGATCATCGCAACCAACGGCTTCGAGGCCCAGCGGCTGCGGCAGATGGGCCTGCGAGCATCGGCGTCCTATCCGGTGGTCAATGCGCGTTACCTGCAGCTGCAGCGGTCCGAGGCGGCCCAACCCTGCATCGTTGGCGGTGCGCACGTTGCCACGCCGGCCGGGGCCGACCGGTTTGCGCGTCTGGCGGTGGTGCTGGCAGGGGCGGCCGCACAGATGCGCTACCAATGGCTGGGGCCGTGCAATGCGGTGACGCGTGCGCGTCTCGAAGCGGCCGGTGTGACTGTGATCGACACGCCTGACGTCGAGGCTGCGCTGGTGCCCTTGCGCGAGGGCTGGGTGTTTGTCGCGACGGTGCTCGACCCGCGCACGCCGCTGATGCTGGCCCAGGCGATGGCTGCAGGCCTGGCCTGCATCGCGGTGTGCACGCCCACCCACCTGGACCTGATCGACCACGAGCGCACGGGCGTGCTGGCTGAGGACGATGCGGCACTGCTGGCCGCCATCTGCGCGCTGATCGACGATCCCGCGCGCCGTCGCCGCCTGGGCGACGCCGCGCGGGCTGAAACCAAGCAGCGGTTCGGACGCCGCCAGTTGGCGCGCGGCCTGGCCAGCAGCTACGGCGAAAGGGTGGTGGGCATGGCCTCGGTGCCTGGCAGCCGTCCGCCTGAGACACCGGAGCCGGCCGATGCCGGGTCTGTCGGCCGCTAAGACGACGGTGTCATCAAGAGGAAATGCCGGCGCCTCAGACTGCCGGTTTTGTTGTACCCAGCCGGTGACCGGTGACTGCCCTCGAGATTTCGCGCGCCCCTGGTGTGCTCAGGACCCACTGGCGCTGGCCACTCGGGCTGCCGGCGTTGCTGTGCGCGCTGGTGGTCGCGGGCTATGCGTTGATCGCGCCGGCCTACCGTGCCAGCGTCGCGATCATCCTCGACAGCCGTGGCGTCGAGCGTCTGCTCGAAACCCCGCGTGATTCGTATCCGACACCGACCGCACTGGTCTCGACCGATCTCGACGTGATCCGCAGCGACGCGGTGCTTCGGCGCGTGGTCAACGGCCTGTTGCAAGACAACACGTCGGACCGCCAACGGCTCGCCCCGACACCTGCCGAGCAGGCGTTGCTGGCCGCGGCGGCCAACGAACGACGCGAGGCCTGGACGAAGGAGACCAAGGGCGCGGTGCCGATCGACGCCTGGTTGCTGCGCTGGCTGGGCAAGGCCTTGCAGGTGCAGCGCGCGGCGATGGACAGCAACGTCGTCACGGTGCAGTTCGACCACCCGGATGCGGACACCGCTGCCGTGCTGGCGAATGCGGTGGCCCGGGCGTACCTGGCCGTTGCGCTCGAGCTGTCGCTCGCGCCGACGCGCCAGGCGGCCCAGTTCTTCGAAGAACAGATCGGGCAGACCCGCGACGTGTTGGCGCGCAAGCAGGCGCTGCGCTCCGAGTTCCAGCGCAACAACGGCCTGGTCTCGGTCAACGAAGGGGCCGACCTCGAAAGTGCCTTGCTCACCGAAATGGCCACCGCCGCGACGCTGGCGCGGACGCAAGGCGCGCAGGCCGCAGCACGCAGCGGTACCGCCGTCTCCAACCCGGCCAACGCGCCGGACGTGTTGCAGGCCGCGCTGGTGCAACAGTTGTCGGCCGAGCTGGCGCGCCAACGCGCGACGCTGGCCGAGCTGAGCAGCCGCCTGGGCGCGAGCCATCCGCAGGTGCAGTCGCAACAACAGCACATCGCCGAGCTGGAGAACCGACTGCAGAACGCGACCACGCAGATCGTGGACTCGGTTGCGCTCAGCTCGCGCTCGGCCAGCGGCGGCGACCGTGCGGTACAGGCCATGCTGCAGCAACAGCGCGATCGCGTGATGGCGCTGAAGCAGGCGCGCGAGCACCTGACGGTTCTGCAGCAGGATGTGGATGCTGCGCAGCGCGCCTACGACATGGCGATGCAGCGGCATGCGGTGGCGACAGCGCGCAATGAGTCGGAGCTGTCGAACGCGCATCTGCTGGCGCCAGCGTCGGCACCGCCGTGGCCGACGCGACCGCCGTTGCTGCTGGCGATGGTCTTCGCCGCGCTGGCTGGCGGCCTGCTCGGGCTGGGCGCCGCCTTCATCGCCGAGCAGCGCCGGCCGCTGCTGCGGCTGGACGACGACATCGTCGAGCAGCTGGGATTGCCGGTGCTGGCAGCGATGCCGAAGCTGGCGTTGCCGCGTTCGGCACGTCGGTGGACGGCCTTCTGGCCGTTGGCTGCGCAACGGAGTGCCGCATGAACATGGCCGGCGACAACCCGAAGGCGCAGGCCTCGGCCAGCACTTATTCGATCGGCGAACACCTGCGTGTGCTCGGTGCGATCCGTGCCGAGGACGAGCCCCGCATCGTGGCCGAGCAGCGGGCCAGCGGCTTGCCGTTCGGCGAGGCGGCGCTGCGCCTCGGGCTGATCGATCGAGCCCGCTTGCAGGAAGCGCTGGCGCGCCAGCACGCCTTTCATTGGCCGGCGCCGCCGCAGGCGGTGATGCCGCCGGTGTTCATGGCGCTGCGGCCGAACGCGCCCGAAGCCGAGGCGTTTCGCGACCTGCGAACGCGGCTGATGACCCCGTGGCCAAACCCGCAGGCGGGGGCCCGCGCGATCGCGGTGGTCAGTGCCGAGCGCGGTGACGGGCGCAGCTTTGTTGCCGCCAACCTCGCGGTCGCGTTTGCTCAGGCGCGACTGCGCACACTGCTGATCGACCTGGACTTTCGCCAGCCGCGGTTGCACGAATGGTTCAACCGCGGCCGCCGCCACGGCGTGACTGGCTTGCTGATCGGCCGCAGTGCACTCGACGAGTTGTTGGGCAAGGGCCAGCCGCATGGCCTGAGCCTGATCGGCGCCGGCCCGCAGCCCCCCAACCCGCAGGAGTTGCTGGGCCCGGGCCTGCTCGGACTGCTGATGGCGACGCTGCGCAACCGCTTCGACGTGATCGTGGCCGACACGCCGGCCTGGTCACAGGCCAGCGATGCGCAACTGGCGGCGGCCCAGTGCGGCCAGGCGCTGCTGGTCAGCCGACCGCATGCCGGCACTGTGCGGGCGGCCCGCTCGCTGGTCGATGGCCTGCGCCAGGGCGGCGTGACGATCGCCGGCGCGATGGTCAACCGGCACTGAGCGGGCGATGCTACGCAGGCAGGTGATCGCCGGGATGACGTTGGGTGCGCTCGCACCATGGGCTTGGCCGCGCACCGAGGGGCAACGCCGGCTCGGTGACGGCATCGGGCTGAATGTCATGTTCAGCCAGGGCCAGCCGCTGGACGAGCTGCCAATGCTCACCGACCTGGGCGTGCGCTGGGTGCGTGACCACCTGCCATGGCGCGTGGTTGAACCGCGTGCGGGATGGAATGCGCCGTGGCCGCCGGCGTGGCGCGAACGGTTGGCGTTCTACCGCGAGCATGACATTGGCCTGGTCTGCGTGCTCGGCCTGTCCAATGACCTGGCCTACCCGCCGAGTTCAGAGGCACCCGCGCACCATGTCGACCCGGGGGCATTCGGCCGCCATGCGGCGGCCATGGCGCGTGGGTTGAGTGCTCTCGGGTTGCGCTTCGTGCTGGAAATCGGCAACGAGCCGCACAACGGCGTCTTGCAGCAACTGCTCGGTGGTGACTGGGCTGGCCGGCCGCCGGCGCCATGGCTGGAACACTACGTGCGCATGGTGGCTGCGGCGACCGCGACGGTGAAGTCCGTCGATCCGGCGATAGCCGTGCTCAGTGACGACGACATGTGGGTGACGCACTACCGCTACCTGGACGCGGGGCTGCCGCCGGCGCTCGATGGCTTCGCCGTTCACCCATACGTGCCGGGTGGACCCGAGCGCACCTTGGATCCAGCGGGTGATTGGATGCAGCCGCACCGCGTGGCGGACGACGACCGGGCGCTGGCGTCAGCCGTGCGGCGCCTGCGCGAGCGCGGTGAAGCCCGACTCGGCCACCTGCCGTCGATCTGGCTCACCGAATGGGGTTGGCCGGTGGCCGAAGCCGGGCAAGGCGAGCCTCGATTCATCGACGAGCCGACACAGGCCGCGCGACTGCCGCGGGCGTTCATCCTGGCCGAGGCAGCGGGGGTGACGGTCTTGTGCTGGTACGTGTCGAAAGACATCGGCGAGGGCAGCTTCGGGCTGGTGCAGCGCGGCGGTGTGCGGCGCGCGGCCTATGACAGCCTGCGCACGCTGCAGCGGGAACTTGGCGACTGGTCGTTCGAGCAGCAACTGCTCGGGCAACTGCGCCCCGGCGAGGGCCTACAGATCTTCTTGTTCCGACGCGGTGCGGCGGTGAAGCTGGCGCTGTGGCACGCCGACGAAGTCGAACGAACGGTACGCCTGAGTGGGCCTTGGATGGGCTTGCGTGCGGTCGACGCGCGCGGTCGCGCGGTCGTGCCGGTGTCGAGCGAGCCGGATGCCGCCGAGTGGCGCATCGGTGGCTTGCCGCTGTACTTCAGTGGCGAGTCGGCGCCCGGCGATGTCGAGGACTGGGCGCGCCATGTCGACTGAAGCCCCGACCGACCCCTCTGTGCGCCTGGGCTGGATCGATGTGGCGCGCGGCGCCGGCATCCTGCTGGTCGTCATCGGCCATGTGGTGATCGGCCTGGTCGACGCCGGCCTGGCCGAGCGCGACGGGCCGCTGGCCCGCCTGAACGCGGTCGTCTACACCTTTCACATGCCGCTGTTCTTCTTCCTCGCCGGCCTGTTCATGCCGCAGACGGTGGCGCGCGGCAACGCGGCGGTCTGGCGCGGCATCGCCACGCGCATCGCCTGGCCCTACCTGCTGTGGAGCACGCTGCAATTGCTGGTGATGGCAGCGGTCGGCGCGAACCTGAACCACGAACCATCGCTGAGCTGGCCGCGCTGGCTGGCGCTGGGCTGGCAGCCGGTGTCGCAGTTCTGGTTCCTGCACACGTTGGCGCTGTTCCACCTGTTCGCCTGGCTGCTGCTGCCGCGCGTCGGCAGCCTCGGCCTGGTCTGGGCCGCGTTGGCCTTGTGGATGCTGCCGGCTTGGTGGGCCTTGCCGCCGGTGCTGGCCAACCCGTGCCGCTTTGCGTTGTTCTTCGCCCTCGGCACGCTGGGCCTGCAGATGGCTGGGCCGGTGGCGCGCACGCTGCCGGCGCTGCTGCGCACTGCTGGGTCGATGTTGGCGATCGGCGGCTGCGCGGTGGTGGGCTTGGCGGTGCAGGCGCGCGGGCTGATCCCGTGGAGCCCGCAGGCGCTGCCGGCCGCCTGCCTCGGCACTGCAGGCTGCCTGGGTGGTGCGACGCTGGTGCGCGGCCCCATCGAGCGGGCCTTGGCAGCGCTCGGCCGTTCGTCGATGGCGATCTATGTGCTGCACATCCTCTTCGCGTCCGGCACGCGCGTGGTGCTGCACCGCGGCGCCCATGTGACCGAGCCGGCGCTGCTGTTCAGCGCATCACTGTTCATGGGCCTGGCGGGGCCGCTGCTGGTCGAGCGGGGCGCACGGCGCCTGGACGCATTGCGCTGGCTGGGGCTGGGCCGATGACGCCGACCTTCTTTGCTGCGCTGGTGCTGCTGGCGGGTCTGGGCAGCGGTGCCAACGCTGCACTGGGCTGGACGCTGGTGTGGAGCCTGTTCGGCGCCGGCGCGGCCGTCATCCTGACATCACTCGGCGGCAACCCGATCAGCCCAGCGCTGGCCTCGGCGCCTTTCCTGATGTGGCACGCGTGTCGGCTGCCGGCCACGCAGGAACCCAACGACAGAGGTGGGTGGATGGGCCCCGGCTTCTGGCTCACGCTGTGCGTCGCCTGGGCGGTGCTCGGTGCCTTGTTTCTGCCGCGGCTGTTGGCCGACGACCTGTCGGTCTACGTGACCCAGCGCGCCAGCAGTGCGCGCGCCGGTGTGGTGCTGGTGCCATTGCAGCCGGTGTCGGGCAACTTCACGCAGGTCGTCTACGCGCTCGGCAACCTGGTGGTGTTCCTGTGCGCTGGTCGCCTGGCGGCCTTGCCGGGCGGCTTGCTGCGCTTGAGGCAGGCGATGGCGGTGTTGACCGGTTTGATCGTGCTGAGTGCGCTGCTCAACATGACCGAGACTTACCTCGGCGCACCGAGCCTGCTGACCTGGGTGCGCAACGGCGGCTACGCGGTGATGGTCGGTGGCGACATCGGCGGCTTGCAGCGCATGACCGGTACCTTTCCCGAGGCCTCGGCCTTCGTGTCGTTCACGCTGCCGGTGTTCGCCTTCGGCTTCGCGTTGTGGCTGCAGGGTGAGCGGGCGCTCTGGCTGCGCTGGGGCGTGCCGGCACTGGCCGGCGCGCTGTTGCTGGCCACGTCGACCACCGGCTACCTGGCGCTTGCGCTCTATCTTGCCGGCGTGATGGTCTTGCAGTCGCGCCGCATGTTGTCGCCCGATGCACAGCGGCTGTGGCGCTTGTTGGTCGTCGCGACGCTGCTGGTGTTGGCGCTGGCGGCGGCGGTGCTGGCGTTGTCGCCCGGCGCGTTGGCCAAGCTGTCGCGCTTCTTCGACATCGTGCTCGGCCACAAGCTGGCCAGCACATCGGGCGAAGAGCGCATGCGCTGGAACCTGCAGGGGTTGCGCAATGTGGTCGACAGTTTCGGTCTCGGCGTCGGTCTCGGTTCGGCGCGGGCCTCGTCTTTCTTCGTCGTCTTGCTGTCGAACCTGGGTCTGCTGGGCACGGCTTGTTATGCGCTGTTCGTCGGCACGGTGTTCAGTGCCCCATGGCAAGGCGAAGACCGCAGCGAAGACCAGCGGGTGCGCACCGCTTTTCGTCATGCATTCGCCGCGGCGTTGTGCGCCGCGGCGATCTCCGGCACCGTGTTCGAGCGCGGCCCGGCGTTCTACATCTACGCGGCCGCGGCCGGTGTGGTGGGTGCTGCCTTCGTGCAGGCGCCGCGTCCGCGTGCGAGCTACCGCCTGGCCGGGGCGGCACGATGAGCGAGCTGGTGATCAACGGCCGCTTTCTGACCCAGCCGATGACGGGCGTTCAGCGCTACGCGCGTGAGACGCTGCTCGCGCTCGACCGGCTGCTGGCCCAGGGCGCGCGGCCGGGCTTGCGCTGCACGCTGGTTGCGCCGCCGGGCGCACCGCTGCCCGCGCTGGCCCACATCGCCACCGAGACCATCGGCACGCGCCAGGGCCACGCCTGGGAGCAGGTCGATCTGCCGCAGCGGGCGGCGCGTGCGTTGCTGATCGGCTTTGGCTTCACCGGCCCGCTGCTGCAGCGACGCCAGATCGTCACGGTGCACGATGCGGCGGTGGTGCGTGTGCCGCAGAGCTACCGGCCGGCCTTTCGGTGGGGGTATCGCGCGCTGGTCGGGGTGCTGGCGCGGCGGGCACTGCGCGTGCTGGCGGTGTCGCGCTTCAGCGCCGGCGAGGCGGTGGCCTGCTTCGGTGCACGGCCCGATCGTCTGCGTGTGGTGACGGAAGGTTGGCAGCACATGACCGCCATCGAGCCCGACGACGCGGTGCTCGACCGCCACGGCCTGCGCGGCCGGCCGTTCCTGTTGGCCGTCAGCAGCCCGACGCCTAACAAGAATTTTCAGCTGATTGCGCGCGCGCTGGATTCGCTGGGTCCCGAGGCACCGCTTTGCGCGGTGGTGGGCGGCGTCGCGCCGGGGCTGGCGGCGGCGGCACAGCCGGGCTCGATGCGCTGGCTAGGCCGGGTCAGCGATGGCGAGTTGAAGGCGTTGTACCGCCATGCGCGCGCCTTCGTGTTCCCGTCACGCTACGAAGGTTTCGGCATCCCGCCGCTGGAGGCCATGGCCTGCGGCTGCCCGGTGCTGGCGTCGACCGCCGAGGCCTTGGTCGAAACCTGCGCCAGCGCGGCGCTGTATGCCGGGCCGGACGACGTGGCCGGCTGGGCCCGCAACATCCGCAGCGTCTGGGCCAACCCGGCCATCCGCGCTCGTCTGGCCGAGGCCGCCGCTGGCCGGCTGGCCGCTTACTCGTGGGAGCAGGGCGCGCGCCTGCACCTCGCGGCGATCGAGGAGGTCTTGTGATGCGCGCAGAACCGAAGGTGGCGCTGGTCCACGAATGGCTGGTCGACTACTCGGGCTCGGAGCGCGTGGTCGAGCAGATGCTGCGCTGCTACCCGCAGGCCGACCTGTTCAGCGTTGTGGACTTCCTGCGCGACGACGAGCGAGGCTTCCTCGGAGGCCGGCGCGCCAACACCAGCTTCATCCAGCGCCTGCCGGGGGCGCGCAAACACTTCCGGCGCTATCTGCCGCTGATGCCGCTGGCGGTGGAGCAGCTCGACCTGCGCGGCTACGACCTGGTGCTGTCGTCCAGCCATGCGGTGTCCAAGGGCGTGATCACCGGGCCGGACCAGGTGCACGTCAGCTATGTGCATTCACCGATGCGTTACGCCTGGGACCTGCAGCACGAGTACCTGCGCGAAGGCGGGCTGCAGCGCGGCCCCTCGTCTTGGCTCGCGCGGGCCGTGCTGCATTACCTGCGTCAGTGGGACGTGCGCACGGCCCACGGCGTGGACCAGTTCGTCGCCAATTCGCACTACATCGCGCGCCGCATCCGCAAGGTCTATCGCCGGGAGTCGACGGTGGTCTACCCGCCGGTCGACCTCGAGCGCTTCACGCCGACGATCGAGAAGGACCGCTACTTCCTCGCCGCGTCGCGCATGGTGCCGTACAAGCGCATGCCGTTGATCGTCGAGGCCTTCGCTGGCTTGCCGCAACACCGGTTGGTGGTGGTGGGCGAGGGGCCTGACCTGGCTCGGGTGCAGGCGCTGGCCGCCAACGCGCCGAACATCGAACTGCTGGGTTACCAGGAGGGAGCCGACCTCGTCGCGCTGATGGCCAAGGCGCGGGCCTTCGTCTTCGCGGCGGAAGAGGACTTCGGCATCACGCCGGTCGAGGCCCAGGCCTGTGGCACGCCGGTGATCGCCTATGGCGCCGGTGGTGCGGTCGAGACGGTGATCGACGACCCAGACCCGCTGCGACGCACCGGGGTGCTGTACGACGCGCAAACGGTTCCAGCGATCCAGGCGGCTGTCGAGCGTTTCGTGCGGCTCGCTGACGACAGTGGCTTTGATTCACAGGTTTGTCGCTTCAATGCGGAAAGATTCAGCCTGGACGCTTTCGCGCGCGGGCTGCAAGCCGCAGTGGACGCCAGCGTCGCTGCGGCGCAAGGCTCGGCATGGTGTTTGCCCGCGGGCGCGCTACGCCCACAAAACGGATCGACATGACCTCACCGCTTCGAATCGCCATTGGCATCGCCACCAAGGGTCGGCCGGCGCTGCTGGCCGCCACGCTGCAGCAGCTGGCGCGGCAGACCCGCGCGCCCGACCGCTTGCTGCTGTGCCCCGCGGGCGCGGCAGATTTGCCGTCCGATTTGCCGTCAGCGTGTCAAGTGGTGTGGGGCCCGGTGGGTCTGCCGGCGCAGCGCAACGCGATCCTCGACGCGCTCGATGGCATCGATATCGTGGTCTTCTTCGACGACGATTTCTTTCCGCAGCCGGACTACCTGGCCCAGGTCGAGCGGCTGATGCGGCAGCGGCCACGGGCGGTCATCGTGCGTGGCGAACTGGTCGCCGATGGCATCCATGGTGCGGGTTATTCGGTCGACGAAGCGCTCGCGCTGCTGCAGGGCGACGCGGGCCCGGCGCAGGCTCGGGTCCGGCCGACCTATGGCGCCTACGGCTGCAACTTCGCCGTGCGGATGGACGCAGTGCGCGCCCACGGGCTGCGCTTCGACGAGGCGCTGCCGCTGTACGGCTGGCAGGAAGACATCGACTTCAGCCGCCAGGCGGCGGTGCACGGCGAGGTGCTGTGGGCCAACACCTGGCGCGGCGTGCACCTGGGCACCAAGCAGGGCCGCACGTCGGGCCTGCGCTTCGGCTATTCGCAAGTCGCCAACCCGGTCTACCTGGTGCGCAAGGGCACGATGAGCGGGGCCTATGCGCGCCGGTTGATGCTGGGCAACCTGGCCAGCAACCTGCTGCGGTCGGCCTGGCCCGAAGCCCACGTCGACAGGCGTGGCCGGCTGCGCGGCAACCTCTGGGCGCTGGCCGACTGGCTGCGCGGCCGGGCCCACCCAGGACGCATTCTGGAGATCGGTGCATGAGCGCAGACCTTGCACTGAACCGGCCCTTGCGCATCGGCATCGACGGTGAGGCGCTGCGCCTGCCGCTGACCGGCGTCGGCCGCTATGTGTTCCACATCGGCCGTGCGCTCGAGCGCTTGCTGCCAGAGGCCGAGTTCTTCGCTTACGCGCGTGGGCCGGAAGACGGCCTGGCGTTGCCCTCGGCACGCTGGCGTGCACGGATCGAGACCTCGGACACCTGGCGCAAGCTGCCGTCGATGGCCTGGGTCAAGTGGCGCAGCCACGCCTTCATCCGCCATGACCGGCTGGACGCTTACTGGGCGGGCCGCACGCTGTTGCCGACCTTGCCGTCGGGCGTGACGACGCTGTCGACCGTGCACGACCTGAATTGCTGGGTCGTGCCCGAGACGATGCCGTTCAAGCACCGCTGGGCCCACCGCTTCTGGTTCAGTGGCGATGTGCGCCGCGCGCACCACGTGGTTGCCAACTCGAACGGCACCGCGGGCCGGTTGCGCGAGCTGGTGGGCGTGCAGGCCCGGGCCATCGCCCACCCGGGCGTGGACGACAGCTTTGTGCGCATGCCGGATGCCGACGAGGGCCGGATCCCCGACGAGCTGCGGCGCCGTGGCCTGCGCCGGCCCTATCTGGTGGCCGTGGCGACCTGGGAGCCCCGCAAGAACCTGGCGCGCCTGCTGGAAGCCTTTGTGGCGCTCAAGCGCAGCGGACGCCTGGCGCACCACCAACTGGCGCTGGTGGGGGCACATGGCTGGGGCAGCGGATCGCTGCAGGCCATGCTCGACGAGGCGGCCGAGCATGGGGTGATCAGCACCGGCTACCTGCCGGACGATTGCATGCCGGCGCTGTACCGCGGTGCCGAGGCGCTGATCTTCCCGTCGATCTACGAAGGCTTCGGCATGCCGGTGGCCGAGGCACTGTGCTGCGGCACGCGGGTCGTGATTTCGGACGTGCCCGAGCTGCGCGAAGCCGCGCTGGGCGCGGGCATCGTCGTCGCGCCGACCGTCGAGGGCATCAGCGCCGGCATCGAGCAGGCGGTGGCCAGTCCGCGGCCGGCGCCGGGTGGTCATGCGGAGACCTTCTCGTGGGCCGAAGCCGCGCGCCGCATCGCACCGCTGTTGGCCAACCCACTTGCCACGGCGTGACGCTTGCGCAGTGCCGCTGGGCCGGGCGACCGCGCTGCGCTTCATCGGTGCGTCACCGCGGTTGCCTAACGTGAGAAGCGTCCGGTGTCGGAGGGACCGATGCCGTGCCTGCCTCACTCACGCATTGAAAGAACACCGATGAAGACGACGCTTTTCTCACTCGCTGCAGCCGGCGCGCTGCTGGCCCATGGCCTGGTCCAGGCTGCCGAGCCGATGGTCCGCTATGACAACTTCAAGGCCGCCGGCATCGACGCCGAACGTTGGCTCGAGCTCGACAGCGCGCGCTCGGTCAGCGCCGGCGCGCTGCACCTGGGCAAGACCACGTTGGGTGGCGTGGCCGCCGACATCGGCTACGCCTTCGAGGCGCAGACCTTGTCGTTTGCCGACCCGCTGGCCGTGACGGCGATCGCGGCCGATGTCGTGGTCGATGTGGCCGGTGCCACCGCCTGCGCCGCCAATCCTGCCGTCGGCTCGGCCAAGCTGCGCATCGGTGGCGGCTTCTTCAATACCGCGACGCCGACCCCCGGCAGCGCAGTGGGCGACGTGGTCGCGCAGATCGTGCTGGGCCGCGCCAGCAACAGCGCCGACGGTGCCGGCGAATTGCGCATCACCGGCTCGGTGCTGAAGTGCCTGTCAGCCGACTGCGCGAACCAGAAGGCGATCGGCGCACCGGTCGACCTGGGCCTGCTGTCGGCGGGCAACAAGGCTCGCCTGAGCGTACAACTGGACCGCGGCATCAAGGCCTTCGTGTTCCAACGCGACGCCGGCTCCCCGGCGCTGGTGGCCTACACCGACAGCGACAGCGCTGAAGCCGGCTTGCCGGCCAAGACCTTCAGCGTGCGCAACGTCGCGCCGCATTGCGCGAGCGGCAACCGCACGATGGCCCAGCTGATCAGCCGCATCGACAACGTGTCGGTCAACAAGGCCGCCGCACGTTAGGCCCCCACGCTCCCTTCCGGTTGCAAGTAGCGGGCGACCGTTGCATGCCATTGGGTGGGCGGCGTCGTCGCCGCTGTGCCTGGACGGACAGTGCGACAGGCGGGCGACGCGGACGCCGCGTCGCGCCGGATGCCCTTGACGCTCACATGGGCGCAAACGGGTTCTTGTTCTGCTTCGCGAGGACGTACCAGGCGGTGGCCCCGATGTGCAGGGCGCTGAAGTACTTGTCGTTGCCGTCGCCCGTCGCCAGTCCGTCCTTCGATGCGGCGATGATGCCTTGGCCATCGGCGTGCGGCCCGTTGACCTGCGCCGACTCGATGCTCGCCAGGTACTGCGCTACCAGGGTCGCATCGCCCGTCTGGTTGCGCCGCTTCAAGGCCAGCGTCGTTTGCGCGGTGCCTTCGAACCACACGCCGCTCGTATCCGACGCGCTGAAACTCAGGCCGGCGTAGGGGCCGGCGCCTTTGAGCGCCGTGGTCGACCATGTCAGCGACGCCGCCGAATTCGTGTTCGGCATGGCGAGATAACCCCAGGACTGCACGTCCTCCGGCAGCAGGCTCTTGTTGACGACCGAGTTGCTCGTGTCGGCACCCGTCCAGTAGTACTTTCCGGAGGCATTCCACATATGCAATTGCACGTAGTTCGAACTGGCTGCTTCCAGTTGTGCCCAGGTATGCCCCGCGGGGGCCGCTGCGCCCGAGGCATCGAGAATCGTGAAGAGCGCATTCACGTCGATGTTGTATTCGGCCGATGACCACTTGATGGCGGTCCGCTTGGCGGTCCAGCCACCCAGGAAGCCACCGAATCCCTTGGTCGTGTAGGTGTTCTTGACAGCCCAGTCGGCGATGCTCGTGGCGGCATCCAGGTACTTGGCGTCGTTCGTCTTGCGGTACAACTGGGCCAGGGCCAGGCCGGTCCAGGCCACGTTGCCGAGGTCCGCGCCGTTGTCATCCTTGCCGATCTTGCCGGCGGAACTCACGTTGTAGCTGTTCAGGACGCGTCCATCCGGCACGGGCGCCTGGCTTTGCAAGAGGATGAACGCATCTCCGATCACGCGTGCGCGCACCATGTCGTCCGGGGTGCCCCGCGCCAGGTAGGCGAGCAACACGAGCGCATTGTCGTAGGTGAAGGCGATGTGATCTATCTGCAGTTTCGGCGTCGATACGTAGCTCTGTACCAGGCGGAGCGTGGATCCCGCATGGTATTTGTCCATCATCTTGTCCAGGAACAGGTAGGCATTGTCCAGGGGCACGCTCGCCGCTGCTGGCGCGGTGCCGTCCTCGGCGGCCTGCGCGGGGTCGAATGCCAGGCAGGCGGCCACGGTCAGGGGAAGCAAGGCGGCGAACCGGATGAATGGACGCATCGATCGACTCTATGCGAAGTTCCGACGGCTGGGATGGCGTGGATCCACCGACCCGATGTGGTGGATCCCCTGAGATGGCGCGGCGGCAGACGGCATCAACCTTCGACGATGTCCTGCAGCGCCAGCCCGTGCGTCTGGCAGTGCTGCCGGTATTCGGCGAGTTGCGTGGCCGCATTCGCGCGGCCTCGCCCCTCGCCCCCGGGGCCCCCCGCCCGCGCCCATCACGACGATCACCCCGATCCGCGCACGCCACCGGAAGGCGGCGGCGCTTCGCGCGCCCGAACTCAAGGCACTACTTCACACGCTGGCTGGCCATCTCGCGTTTCAGCACCTCGCCCTCGTCGTCCAGTCGCACGGCGGCCAGGCCGAGGAAGGGCTCGTCGTGGGCTCGCATCGCCTCGGGCGTGGCCTGGGTGTAGGCGTTCACCGCCTTCAGGCCCAGTGCGTGCAGCTGCCGGTTGGCGTCTTCGGCGCTGGCCAGGGCCTTGACGCTGCGCTCCAGCAGCGCCGTCACCGCTTGGGTGATGCGGCGCTGCTCTTCCAGCGTCTGCGCGGTGGCCTGCAGTTTGGTCTGAGCGTCTTCCAGCTCGCGCGCCAGCGCCTCGCGTTGGGCCTGCTCGTTCTTCAGGTCGCCTTGCAGCCGGTCGCCCTCGGCCTTGGCGCGGTCGAGGCTGGTGCGCAGGCTGGCCGCCTGGCCGCGGCTTTGGGCCTTCTCAGCCGCAAGTGCCTGCTGGTTCGACTGTTCTTGCGCGGCGAGCTTGTCGCGCTCGGTCTTGAGGGTGCCGAGCTCTTGTTGAGCCTGTTGCAGTTGCTGCTGGGCGCGACGGGCGGCCTCGCGCAGCTGGGCGCTGCGCTTGTCGTCTTCGGCGTGGCTGAACCCGGCTTGCATGAGCAGAGCGCACAGCAGACCGATTCGAAACGTGGCGGTGAGGGTCATCGTCAGCTCCTTCCGATTCAGAAGCGCAGGTTGGCTTCGAGTTGGATCGTGTCGATGCGCAGCGGTGCGCTGCTCATGTTGCCGACCTGATGGCCGGTGTTGTCGATGTAGCGCGCACCGTCGTCCAGCTCGCGCGTGCTGAAGTAGCGCAGGCCGAGCGTCGCGTTGTCGACAAACGCGTATTCGCCGCCGACACCAAAACCCTTGTAGTTGGTGCCGCCGCCGTGCCAGCCGCTGTCGGTGAAGGCGTCGACCCACGCATCGCGCTCGAAGTGGCGGTAGGCGACGAAGCTGCGCCAGTCGCCGCGGTCTTTGACGCGCGGCATGCCAAAGCCGAATTTCAGCTGGTAGCCGGTGGTCTTCTCTTTCAGACCGGTCATGTCCTGCCCGGCGCGGCGGCTGATCTCGGCCAGGTCGAAGCCGGTGTTGCGAACGTAGTCGATGTCGAAGTTGGCCTGGTACGGGCGGAATAGCTTGGCGGTCACGCCCAGCGTCAGGTCAACCGGGCGGAACTTGGATGCCAGGCCCCAGGTGGCGACCTTGGAGCAACCGGGGGTGTCCGGTGTCGTGATGCAGATCGGCGCGTTCAGGTTGATCAGCGTGTTGCCCTTCTGACGCACCGAGGCCGCGTACTGGCTGGTCAGGTAGGGCACGACGCCGACGTTCTGGTTGACCGGCGGCGGCCCGTCTTCGCGCACACCGGCCATGTTCTGGAAGTTGTAGTAACCCAGCGCCGCGCGCAGTTGCCAGTCGCCACCCGACGAAGCCCAGTCGACGCCGATCTGCGCACCGTACAGCCACTTGTCGTGCTTGACGGTGGCGAACTCTTCGAGCGGGAAGGCACCACCGATGCCGAAGCCGTACAGGCCGGGGCCGAGGTCCAGTTCACCCTTGGCGGCGACGCCATCGATCGCCAGGTCGTCGGGCCACAGCAGCTCAGAGTGATCGAACGGCACCGCCATGCGGCCGCCCTTGAGCCAGTCGCCCTGCACCGGTTCCCACTGCAGCCAGGCGCGGTCGAAGCCGACCGCGTAACGGTTGAAGTCGTTGCCCAGCGTTTGCGATTCGGAGCTCGGGCTGCCCGAAGAGCCGCCGGTGGCGATGCGCACCGCGCCGGTCACATCACCAGCCTTGACGGTCACACCGACGCGCGCGCGCACGGTCATGCGGCTGCGGTCGTTCTGCGTGTTGGTCAGATCCGGAGCCCAGGCGGGCGACTCCTGCGCATAGTTCTGCAGTGCGAAGTTGTCGGCGCTGGCATTGTTCTTGTCGAACAATTCGCCCTGGGCACGCACGCGCACATCACCCTCGACAGTGACCGACTTCAGCCAACCTGGCAGCTTGCGGCCATCGGTCCAGCCTTCGTCGCGCGCCGTGGCGAGGATGTCGTTGCGGACTTCTTCCTTGATCTGCGCCTTGGTCGTCTCGGCCAGGTAGGGCACCCGCACGACATTGCGTGCCGGCTGGCCCCAGCCAGCGCCCGCGGCGGCGCTACCGCTGGTCGGTGCTGCGGCGTCGCGTGACTTGCGCAGCAGCTCGTCTGCCTTGGCGCGCGTCAGCAGGCCTTGCTCGACCAGCGCATCGATCAGCGCCAGCGTGGTGTTGCGCAGCTCGGTCAGCGTCGCGCGTTCACCCGCATCGGCCGGTGGCGCAGCGGGGCCTTGCGCATGGGCGGTCAGCGCCGCCCAGGCCAAGGTCGACAAGGCCACCGCACGGGCGCCCCGGGGGAGGTGGTCAACAGCCATTCATCAACTCCGTCAGTTCTGAAAAATTGGGGCAGGGTGCAGCGGCGGACTCAGCCGCCCGGTCGCACCGTCAGGCGAAAGCGCATCGGTTGCGCCAGCGCTTGCTGTTGGGGTGGCAGCTGCAGCCGCTCGGCGCTCTTGTCGAGTGCGGCCTGCAGAGCAGCTTGGCGCCGCGCTTCGATCGACGCGCCGGTGTCTTCGATCTCCCAGCGGCTCACGTGGCCGCTGGTCTCGACCCACAGCGCAAAGGTGGCGGTCAGCTCGCCGGCGTCGGCGCTCAAGTGACGCTCCAACTCGTCGCGCAGCAGTTGACGCACCGCATTGGCATACAGCCGCTCTTGCGCGCGGCGCGCGTTGTCGTTGCCGGCGCCGGAGGCAGCGGTGCCGCCTATCGTCGGCGGGCCGCCGCGGTAGTCCTGCGAGACGTTGCCGGTCGCGAATGCGCTGGGCCCGGTGCCCGCGGCGCCTTCCATCTTCAGCGGCTCGGGCGCGGGGGCTTGCGGCTTGGGCTGCGGTTCGGGTGCCGGGTTTTCTTTGTTCGGCTTTTGCGGCTCTTCCTTGCGTTCTTTGGGCGGTGGCGGCGGGGGAGGCGGCGGCAGCTTGTCGGGCAGCACGGCGATGCGCGCTACCTGCTGCTTGGGCTGCGCGGCGTCTTTCATGAAGCGGCGCAAACCGAGCACGGCCAGCGCGACGAACAGCGCCACACCGGCGATGACGAGCGCGGTGCGCCACTTCGAGGGGCGCGCGGAGGCGGTGTTTGTCAGGCTCATGGCTCAGGTACCGATGCGCGACGTAACCAGGCCCATGTCGATTGCCAGCCGGTTGCACAGGTCGATCACCTGCATCACCTGCTCGTAGGCGGCCGCCCCGTCGCCCTTGATCGCGACGGTCATCTTCGGGTCGCGGGCCTTGGCTTCGGTCAGCCGGGCCTCGATCTCTTCGATCGACAGCGCGGCACCGTTGAGCAGCAGTTGGCCCGTCTCGGCGACCTGCACGATCAGCAGGTCGTGCTTCTCGGTCGGGGCCTGGTTCGAGGGCTTGGGCATGCTGATCTTCAAGCCCTGCACCGACGCGGTGGTCATCAAGATGAAGACGACCAGCAGCACATAGGCCAGGTCCAGCATCGGCGTGACGTTGATCGTGTCGTAGGGCTTGGATTCGTTGCCGACCTGGATGGACATGGCGTGTCTTTCGGTGGGCTTGGGTTCAGTGGCCGGCGCGCTGGGTGACCAGGCCGATCTCGGTGATGTCGAGCTTCTTCGCGACCTCGAGCACCTCGGTCACTTTCTGGTACTGCGTGCGCGCATCGGCCTTCAGCACCACCGGCAGGGCCGGGTTGCCGCTCTTCAACACCGCCAGTCGTTGCGACAGCTCTTCCAAGGTCACCGGGTAGGCATCGAGGTAGACAGCGCCGTCACGCGTGATCGTGATCGCGCGGGTCTGCGGCTTGGCCAGCGAGCTGGCGGCCTCGGTCTTCGGCGAGTTCACCTTCACGCCCTGCACCGAGGC
>Ga0307515_10002829_pt1 | contig 36923 bp, 35 predicted proteins | sample 17_EM_MG_FD_194513 | JGI IMG/M metagenome (GOLD analysis project Ga0307515, IMG submission 194513) | Populus trichocarpa ectomycorrhiza microbial communities from riparian zone in the Pacific Northwest, United States - 17_EM | ecosystem: Host-associated > Plants > Roots > Unclassified | place... | reverse complement strand
TCTCATCGATACTCTGCCGCACCTCACCATGTACCGTCTATGCCGAATCCAAGCAACTAGTTTTCCGAAACTAACGAAGCCGAAAGCCATCACGGCACTTACGTACAATTACTATCTTGCAGCATTGGCTAGGATGCGAGAATCATCTCGCCGAACCCGGCGAGCTGATTGACATCTAACTGCCCGAACGGTTTCCGCACCTGGCCTACAAACGCTGCCACGCCAGCAAGTAATCGAGTGACATCGGATTGCAGTTTGTCTGCGGAAATTACTGCTCTCCGAAGGAGTTCCTATCCCTATTTCCCCTCAAAACTAGACGATCTCCCCAGATCTACGCACCTCCACAAGCCACTGAGAATCGCTCGACGACGCTGTGGTGCTCAATTCCCGCAGCAGCCGTGGGAAATTGTGCCAGCCCCTTCCCAGATTTATCGTGCCGCCAGAATCCCATTGATTTCAGCAACTTCGGTGATTTCAGTGCTCTCAGTGACCCTGCAGATCCCACACGAACATCTTCTTATTTTGACAACAAAGCCAAGCGCACGTTCCGGCACAGAAAAGATCTCACAGGCTCGTCTCCCGAGTCCATTCGACTAATACCTCCTCTCTGCCGTGTCTAGAGCGCTATGGAAAATACTGGTTTGTCAGGTTTCAGCTTACACAAGACCCTGGTTGTAGTTGACTCAGGCGTCATCTTATGCTTTTTCTTCGTCCAAAAGGCTAGGAGGTGGGTTATGAGGAAACAGTGTCTCCATCGCAAGTCATGGCAGGAGTGATGGGTAATTCAAGTTGTAAAGGGGTAGTTAAATATAGCACAGGCAATCCGACCTACAATCTATCACAACCTTTTTCACCCCATAGATTGAGTCTGTGTTCCCTCCAATACTACAATACGAATATGTGTTAAAGCAACAAAAGGATCGCAGATAGACAACAGGAATATAATTTAGTAGCCCACAACCTGTAAAATTCAGTTTCCTCTGACCTTGAGCCGTTGGCATCGCGCAAACACACTTATGTTCGTTTTAGAATAGCAATACGAGTTGCTTACATAGACGGGCACAAAACAAACCTGGCCTCATTCAACCACGCTGAATACACTCACAAGCTTTCCTCGAGAACCAAGTGAATCCCTCAAGGCCATCAGAGCCCCCGAAATTGTTCGATCGCGAGCGTATTGCAGAAGTCATCGATAAAGATATCCATGCAAAGCCTAACGACCGTCTGAAGTACCACTGAACCGCACATGGCCCAGAGCTTCTGTAGTCCTTTTAAGCACCCGAGGTAGTTCACAAACACATACTTAAGCTACCAAAATCAGTGCACACCCTCCCAGCACATAGAGAAAACCGCTGTCGAGAATAGGGCCAGTGACGAGAACCAGCAAGCACTGGAAATGCATCTGAAGGTGCCTCCATCTAGCCTAGGTGTGTCCGGGAACACATGGAGGCACAATAACAGAGTATGCTGCGTCCATTGTAACTGGGATTGGCCGCACAGTCCAATATTGCTAGATGGTATTGCTTAACGATATAGAGTGGTGCGAGCAATGTCCATAGCCGCAAAGCCGGACCTCTCCCTTTGGCTTAGCCGCTTAGGTGGGCAATATAAAACGTGTCTCTGTTAATTGGACCTTCTGGATTCCTAGGGAGGTGCATAGTTAGTAGGAAACATGTCACTTACAAATAGGAAAAGTTGGAGATGGAAAGAGAGAGCCGAGGACGGGAGTAAAAGCTAGGGAACGGGATATGGAGCTTGTGGTAACCATCGCTCTGAAGTACTCAGAGTGTCAGGTTAAACCTCGAATCCACTCTACTCACTCACTCTTGCCGACTCACCCTCACTCTCTCACTCTCACACACCCTCGCTCTCTCGCCCTCTCACCCTCGGCTCGCAGAATAAGTCATGACCAACAAGGACGATGAAGTGGAGAAGACGGAGCTCTCAAGACAAGTTCAGTTGTCCCAATAATCCATCTCATACACGCTCACGTATCAAACCCTAGGTAGACTCTCGCAGACGGCCTCCCAAGCCAGATTTTTCATTCAATTCCATACCCACCCAATCGACTCAACGTCGAAAAACCCCTCATATACCTCTATATCATGGCCGGCCGGCCAGCTAGCTAGGCCAGCAGCCCAGCCCTAAACCAAACGCCTAAAAAAGGGGAACCAAAAAAAAAAGAGAAATGAAACCACGCCACAATCACTCATACTCTGCCTTCCCCTTCCCCCTCCTCTTATTCCCCTTAAAATGCTTCTTCCCGCTCAGCCTCAGGTCCGCGGGATCGATGCCGCGCTCCAGCGCCACCACGGCGCGCTCCTTGCGCCCGCTCAGCTGCTTCGCGCGGCCCTGCTCGCTGTACTGGTACTGGAACGGCATCACCACACGCGCCGCGCCGCCGTGGTCGGGGCCGAAAAACTTCCTGTCGAGCGCGGAGGACTTGGCGCCCTGGACGGGCGGCAGGGGCAGCTCGTCCGCATCTGTTTTCGCATCCGTGAGCGAGGCGGAAGCGGCGTCATCGTTGTCGGAGGGTGCGAGCAGGGTGCGGCGGCCGCGGCGCTGGGGCAGGTGTGCGGCGGCGTAGAGGGCGCGGTTGAAGGCGCGGGGGTCGAGCGGCGGCGTGGATGGCGGCGGGTGGCAGAAGAGCAGCTTGCCCTTGACGTAGTCTTTCAGCACGTGGCGGGCGGCGCGCGACTCGTCCGGCTGGCCCTGGCCCGTCGTGTGGAAGCCGCGCGCGGTTGCGTAGGCCCGCAGCACCTCTTCAGCTGTCGGTACCCCCGTGCCGCCCTCCTCCAGCGGTCGCGTCGAGATCTTTATGCCGTAGATGGCCTCGAGGAAGGCTTGTGGGATCCGCTGCGCTACGAGCTCGGCTGGGCCGGTGAATTCGCGTAGCTGGTCGATAGGCAGCACGCCGCTGCAGACTAGCTCGGCTTTGGTGGTGGCGAAGTTGGGGAAGACGAGGCCGGGGCAGTCGCACAGGATGACGGAGTCGCTGAGATGGATGGTTTGGAAGTGTTTGGTTTTGCCGGGGGTGGCGGAGACAGAGACTTTCTTTGCACCGATGAGGGCATTGATGGTGGAGGACTTGCCGACGTTGGGGTAGCCGACCAGGCCAATTTGCGTCTTGCGTGGTTGTTCGTCCGGCCCTGTGTCGATTTCGGGAGAGTGCTTGAGGAAGAGCTCTTCGAGCTCGTCAGTGGTTAGTATCCTCGTTCGCTCTGCGTTTGATAGAGGAATTGCTTCGTCAGCGCTGTCTGCCTCCAACTCTTCTTCGTCGACCCATTGCTCGCCCTCCTTTTGTTCGTCTTGGATGTCCAACTTCCGTGCCTCATTTGCCAGCTCGTCCCCTTCTTCATCCACTTCCTCATCCACCTCGTCCTCATCCAGATAAGCGTCATCCTCCCCCTCCCCCTCCCCCTCCCCCTCCCCCTCCTCCCAACCCTCCAACCCCCTCGCCTCATTCATCTCCTTCGCCAATTCGGCCGAGAAAAACCTAAAATTGATTCCCGCCTCCTCAAAATACTCCGCCCATGCTGTCCTCTGCTCCAGCGTCATCATATCGGCCTTATTCACCAACAACAGATTATTCTTCCTCGGATCCACCTCCTTAACGTACTTCTCCAGGTCCTCGGAGCGGAACAGCAGCGGGTTTCTCGCGTCCACGATCTGGACGACCAGATCGGAGCGCTCGATAACCCGCCACAGCTGGCGCCAGATCTCCAAGTTCCGCTCAAACGGCGTCATCAGCAGATCGTTGCTCTCCTGCAGCTCGGCCAGGCCGCGGCGCCACTCGAGCAGCGCCTGGCGCTCGCGCTCGTCCAGCTGCTGCGGCGTCGTGCGCGCGTCCCACGCCGGGCGCCGCGGCACCGTCAGCCGCGTCCGGTTCTCGCTGTGCTTCTTCATCGTGGCCCGCTCCTCGGCTGCCGACAGCAGGTATGGGTTCTTCTGGTCGGCTTGGATGATCTTGACGCTGCTGATCTTCTCGGCCGTGAAGTCCGTCCCGGCTAGCTCGGCGGTGCTGAGGAATTCGTCGAGGGCGGCTTGCTCGGTTACGGAGCGCATTTTCACCCACGAGGCTTCTTTTTTCGGGTTCGTGACATACTGTGGATTCCCATGTTAGTGTGTGAGGGGTTGAGAAGGGTGGGTTAGGGGTGTGTGCCATACAGTCTCTCCATTTGCTCCAGTTCGCTGAATGGCTTGGTGGTTGCCCCGCCTCATGTCTGCACCCTTGCCCTTGCCAAAGCGGTCGTTCATCAAGCTGTTCCCCAGCCCGACGGCATTCTTAGACTTTGCCAGTACCATTTTCGCGGCGTCGAGGTATTGAGGTTAGAGTATTGGTGGTGAGGAAAGGTGTGGCGTTGAAAGTCAGAGGATTATTCGCGAGAGAGGGGACGTCATTCACACTTCCTCGCCAAAAATTGAAATTCGAACCCCGGACAATTGTTAAATCCACCAACGACGCTTTTGTCAGCACTTTTTTCCTCCACTTTCCACCTCACCTCCCCTAGGGATCCGCCTCAGGTAATCACCTCAGCCAGCAGCAAGAGACTCGCCCACAATGCCGCGCCGAAAATTCATGTGCGTTTCCCGTTTCCCGTCAAGATTTTGGGACAGTGAACCCCCACTAACCCCCTCCCTCCGCCAGCGACAAAAAAACCGCCACGACATTCACGCTCGTCCACCGCGCCCAGAACGACCCGCGCATCCACGATGCCGACGCCCCGGACATGGTGTTCAAAGAGGTGGGCGCGTCTAACCTTCGCCAGCCCGCCGCCGCCACCGCCACCGCCAACGACCCGGCCGCCAGCTCTGCGAGCTCTGCGGGCTCTGCGGCGTCGGCTGTGGCGCCGGCCCACAGCAAGGCCAAGTCGCGCGGCGACCTCGAGGACGAGTTCGGGCTGAGCGTGCGCCCGAACGAGGGCGAGGCGGCGACCTACGGCGTCTTCTACGACGACTCCGCGTACGACTACATGCAGCACATGCGGGAGCTGGGCGCGAGCGGGGACGCGTTCTTCGTCGAAGCTGGCGGCGCGAAGAAGGGCAAGGGCAAGGAGAAGACGATGAGGCTGGAGGACGCGCTGCGCGGTGTCGGGCTGGATGGGGGGAGCGAGGCTGGGGTTGGTGTCGGCAGCGACAGCGTCGTGTCGAGGGATGCGCGAGACCTGTTTGGGGAGGATTTGGCGCCGTCGGGGTTTGTGCGCAGGACGACGTATCAGGATCAGCAGAATGTGCCGGATGCGTTGGCGGGGTTCCAGCCCGATATGGATCCTCGCCTTAGAGAGGTGTTGGAGGCGCTCGAGGACGAGGCGTATGTGGATGATGACGACGGGTTGTTCGGTGAATTGGCGGGAGATGGGTTGGAAGTTGATCCTGTAGAGTGGGAGGAAGGGGCGTGGGATGAGGGCGAGGGCGGGGGTGTCTCGATAGGCCAGCAGTATGAAGAGGATGAGGGGTGGGAGACTGATGATACTATCAAGGCTGGTAACTCGCCCAGATCTAGCAAAAAGAAGACTCCAGTGCCTTTGGGAGATCTCCCGGCCCCAGATTCAGTACCGGAGTCTGCTGAGGAAGGAGACGATGCCTGGCTACACGAATTCAATAAATTTAAAAAAGACGCCAAAGTATCGAAGGCCACTAAAGCCGCGGCTCCCTCAGACTTGACCGGAGCATCAGCCCTCACAGCCGGCGGACGTCGCAAGAAGCGCAAAGGCGCGCTGACATCTACTTCAGGCTACAGCATGACATCCTCCGCCCTACATCGTACCGAGGGACTCACTCTGCTCGACGAGCGCTTTGAGAAGATTGAAGAGGAGTACGCAGCCGAAGACCTCCCTGACGACGCTTCCATGGTCTCGGGAATGAGTAAAATGTCTGGGTTGAGCAAAATGTCAGGGATGTCGGGCATTTCTGGGACGAGCGAGGTGCCGCAGCTGCGATCAGATTTCGACGGCATCATGGATGACTTTTTGGGAGATTATTCTATGAGCGGGAAGAGAAGAGTGAAGAAGGGCGGGTATCAGACCGGGCTTGAGCAGCTGGATGAGATTAGGAAAGGGTTGGGACCGGCAAAAGTTAGGGCGCAGAAAGCATGATCACGAGTTTTATTTGGTAGAGGCGTTTTCAATGCATGCATTTAGGCGGATCAGGGCGTTTAAAGGGTTGAAGCGTAAGGAGGACTGTGGCCGGATGGGAAAAGTGCCATGAAATTTGACATAGGGAGATGTGCAGCATGATATACCCGGATGACTGATAGAAATGGGACGAATTTGGAGTTAAGATTAGGACAACAAAGGAATTGATGCAGGGAGGTCTGAAGGATAGTATTTACTCTGAGTAGGAAAGTTGAATTGAGTTACAAATGCTTCTAAAGTGCTCCTCGCCATCCATCTGATTACAAAATTACTTCACTGACATGCCGAAACACTTCCCAGCATCTGATAGAAGCGAAAGCTGTTGGTGAATTCTGCGTATCTATGCACTCATTCTGCATCATGGTATCTGTCGTATGTACACATATTATTAAGACTTTTCACCTCTAGTTCGCGCACCCGGACATTCCTCCGGCATACCCAAGCAGTATTGCTTCTCCTGAGGAGTGTGCTTGAGTATCTCTTGGTAACCTTTGTGGCTGCAGTGTCCCGGACATTGCAGTGCTCGCCTACTCGCGGCCAGAGTTCTTGCATAGTGATAATTACCATGCATTTCTTCTGATCGGAGGCGTGGCCTAGAGTCAAGCACGGTTGGGTAGGGCTCCTTCACCCGTGAGACATGTCCACATTCCATCCTACCTTCCAGCAATACTATAGCCGGTATCATGATGAAAAGACAGTGGTCTTGTGCTTTTGTCAACGTCTATATCTCCTAGGCCGGAGTTGTAAAGGGGATTCTTACGACGAAGGAATCAAGCCCTCTTTCAAACAGCTCGTTTGCAACACCGATTCCTCCAGGATGTTCCACTGGGGACAATGGGTTCTTAACCACATACTCGACGTATAAGCTTACCCATATCTGGTGAAGGGCTACTCGAAGATTGTTCTGCTTCGTATCTGTGAGCATGACAAACTTCATTCTCGTCGGAGTCTCGTAGTAGTGGAGCTTGTATTCGCCAGTCCGGTAGGAGAGGAAGCTGTGAAGGGCCAGAGCTGGTTAGCAGTGGGCAAGCGAGGCCGATTGCAACTCATTTGCGCACCTATCGTCCTCTCCTCCCAGCTTCCGTACCATATTTCTGAGCGAGAATACCAGGCCAAATATTAGCTTGGCATCGTCTTCTTTCGACAGAGCTTTGCGGGTTGTGGGAACGTTGTCGCCATTGCTGGTAATGCTGGAGCCGGACTGCGGCCGCACACTTTTACCGCTCGAGGATATAGGTCTCGGAGTCCATCGCCTGGTATAGATGCACTCGGCTTGAGGGTTGTTAGTGACTGGCACTGGAGAGGTGAGGGAGACTGCGACGCACTATGTCGATCGAAGATATAGAAGGAATAGACGACCATATTGAGAGTGTTCGCAGGTGTAGACGGGCCGAGTAGATCCACCAATGTCTTCACTAGAATAGACGGTGGGTATGTAAAGCCTGGTGGGCGGTGGACACGCAACGTGGAAAAACAGTCCGGCCAAGCTTTGCCCAGCAAGTGGACCCTGTGCTCGTGAAAATGAGGGACCCGGCTAAAAAAAAGTGGGCACCATTGTTACTTCCAAAGCCAACAGCCCCCACCACCAACTCTCTCTTCGTCCAACCTCACTTCCCTCTGCTACCTAGAGATACCACTGCAGCTCTTGTTCATTTGCTCTGTTGAGCCACTTCTGCGCCGTTATATAACCCTGCACCTCATTTCTTCCTTATTTCATACTGACGTCGATCACACAACATGCCCCCCGCACCCCCGACGAAGCTTTTATCTACAGACAATATCCCCGGCATCCTTTCCCCAGACGACATCAGCTTGGCTGTGCCGTCTGCCGGAGAAGGTACTCGACCACCTACCGTCAAATGCGTGTAATGCTTTCCCTACTATAGCACTCTGAAAGCTATGACTCTAATCGAGAAACCCCCACTAGGTCAGCTCCAGCCTACCAGAGCCCCCTCCGACACCACCGCCGGGCAGCGTCCACCACAAGACAAGTCAAAGTCCGTAAAACCAAAACCACCCGGCCAAGCATACACCAATGAAATTGGGGATGAGAGGCAAATTGAGAAAGAAAAAAAAACATATAAATTAAACAAAACATAAGTTAGCAGCTCAGCTCTAACGTGTTGTTGGTGTCCGAGCAGGAAACGCTCAACGCGCGCTCCGAGTACAGCAACAGCGAGGATGACGGCACCGCCCAGCACCGCATCAACCAGTACCTGATCAAGCAGGAGATCGGCCGCGGCTCCTTCGGCGCCGTCCACCTGGCCGTCGACCAGTATGGCCAAGAATATGTGAGGAATCCCACTTGGAATTAAAAGTACAACCGAAAGCTGCTTGCAAATAGGATCTTTCCTCCATGTATGCGCGGGGTTTGATAATTGGGGACAGGCATTTTTTTTCCTGTGTGGGGGCCGAAAAGTGACTTTATGCTGATTTTTTATGTGTGTGTGATAGGCGGTTAAAGAGTTCTCGAAATCGCGCCTGCGGAAGCGCGCCCAGTCCAACCTCCTCCGACGGCCAAGTGCGAGAAACAGACGTCAGGGCGCTCTGGCTGCGGGCCTGGGCTTCAATTCCCCTTTGCATCGACATTCGTCCTCGGACACCGACCCGAATAACTCGCTGGACCTGATAAGAGAGGAAATTGCTATCATGAAGAAATTGAATCACCCAAATGTTGTATCCCTATTTGAGGTTCTTGACGATCCTGAAGAAGACTCCCTGTACATGGTCATGGAAATGTGCAAGAAGGGAGTAGTCATGCAGGTGGGTCTTGAGGAGCGAGCAGATCCATACGACGAGGAGAAGTGCAGATGCTGGTTCCGGGACATGATTCTTGGGTTAGAATACCGTAGGTACCAGGGAATCTCAAGGGCACGGAGCTCCACTAAAACGCTTGCCTGGTATAGTACACGCTCAGGGCATAATACACCGAGATATCAAACCGGACAACTGCCTCATAACCGATGATGACGTCCTTAAAATTGTCGATTTCGGAGTTTCGGAGATGTTCGAGAAGGAGTCGGAGATGCAAACAGCAAAATCGGCTGGATCGCCGGCTTTCATGCCCCCTGAACTTTGCGTTGCCAAACACGGCCAGGTGTCTGGGAGAGCTGCAGATATCTGGTCCATGGGTGTAACGCTCTACTGCCTGCGATTCGGCAGAATTCCGTTCGAAAAGAAGGGGGTGCTCGAGTTGTACGGCTCGATACGAAATGATGGCGTGGAGATAGGAGGCGACTGCGACGGAGACCTGAAAGATCTGTTGACAAAGCTGTTGGAAAAAGATCCCCAGAAACGGATAAAGATGGAAGAGATAAGAGTGAGTAGTCTGACCTAGGTATTAAAGCTTGTAGTATTGACTTTGGTGTAGGAACACCCTTGGGTCACGAAACGTGGAACAGATCCTCTCCTGCCCACCTCCGAGAACATTGCAATTATTGTCGAACCTCCCACAGAAGAAGAACTCAACGCGGCCATTACAGGGAACATGGGTCATCTAGTAACAGTCGTGAGTTACCCTACCTAACCCCTTAAATATCCCTTCCGCCCGCACTCCCCCCTTCCTCCACCAAACACTCACCCCCTCTTAGGTCCGCGCCGTAAAACGCTTTAAACAGCTTCTCTTCAGACGCCGCCCCGAACTCATGGAAGGCATCCTCGGCAGCGCCTCCCGCATCGTGCAACCACCCCTGTCAATGCGCAGCACATCGCGCTTCCGCAAATCGAAATCCCAAGACTCAGACGACCGGCGCCCGCTCGAAGGAGTGTTGACGACCGAGGGCGTGCATCGCAACATCGAAATCTCGGACGCGGGCACGCGGCTGCCCGAGCACATCGATAAGATGGCCTTCCTGCAGTCGCAGTCGCAGTCGCAGGCGCAGGCGCCCGAGGCGCACCGCGGCAAGAACGAGGTTGACAGATACGCGGCCACGACGGCCGCGGCGCTAGAGCCGCACGCCGGCAGCACCACCGACGCGCCCCACGCCCACGTCCGCATCCTACACGAGAACTCCCCAGCGCCGCTCACACAGCAGCCGCAGCTGCAGCCGCAACCACAACCGCCGCAACAGCCGCAACAGCAACAGCAACAACAGCACCCTCCTCCTCAAACCCCGCAACAGCAACCACAACCGCAACCACTCCCTCAACTCGCCCAACCTCAGCCGCCCCGCACCGAATCCGGCACCCCCTCCCCCGGCAAAGGCCAAGCGCACGACCCGCTGCAGGACACGCTCTTCCTGCACATCGGCACGGGCAGCGACGCCATCGACAGCTCAAACCCGGACCCGGACAACACGTCGCTGCAGCCGCCGGACGGACCGATCGTCGTGTCCGAGTCGCCGTCCGCCGTCGATATCGACGTCTACGAGCGCGCGTACCAGGACGAGATCGCGCGGATTCTGGAAGCGCAGAAGAGGCAGGAGCGGGAGATGGGAACGGAGGAGGGTGATGGTGGTGTGGGAGAGGGCGAGGGAGGGAGAAGGGGGGGAGAGGATGGTGTAGCGGGGAGGATGCGGCGCCCGACGCTGTACTTGACGCGTCGGGTTGAGGGCGTTAAGGCGATTCGGGAGAATGAGTTCATTTTCGATACGGCGCGCTTGGGGAGGGAGGTGCCGAAGGTGGGGTTTGCGAAGTTGGTTGAGAAGGCGAAGAGGGTGGGGGAGGGGGCGGGGGAGGGGGAGAGGGAGGGGCTCATTGCGAGGGGGTTGAGGGGGTTGAAGGAGGGGAGGGAGGGGGAAGGGGAGAAGGAGAAGGAGAAGGAGGGGGCGGGAGTGGCTGAATGAGGGCTGGATAGGATAAGATGGATGGGATGAGAGGAACGGCTTTGGCTGCGGCTGGATTCCGTCACTTTTGCGGTACCTGGTCTCTGCTGCCCCTCTCGTCGCGCATGCCTGCTGCGGGCTGGGTTGGGTTGGGCTGGTAGTGTGTATCATTTAAGAGAGCATGCGTCTTACGAGCCGGTAGGCATTGGATATTTTTGTTTGCGGGAATATGACGTTGGGCGAGGAGGCCGGTGGGTTCGGGATTGGTATCGGTATTGGCATCGGCATTGGTATCGGTATCAGTGTAGCTACTTCGGAATTGAAGTGCTCGACCATCTTGTGTCTGACTGTGTTGTTTGCTGATCCTACTGTTTGATCCTGCTGTGTTTGATGTGCGAGGTTTGTATTTTTTGAAAGAGGGTTAAGAGGGATGGAAAAGGGGTAGGAAGGTGATGGTTTGGCATTTTTGGGGTGGTGTTTGATATGTTCAAACGAGCGGGAAGGGCGGGATGGTGCTTGCTGAAAAGAGTAGAATATGAATTAGGCATCTAGAAGGTAGTCAAAGAACGAGTAGACTTAAGATGCTTGAAATTCAGTGTCATTGATAAATTATGAATTACATCTAGTGCCAAGAATATATCTCTAAACCAAGTGCATAGGGTAAAGAATTAGAATCAGAGCACAGTAAATGATTAATTCTGACTAAACCCAGAGATTGTTTCGGGACGCAGATCCAATTTCGCTGGTACTTCTCTAAGAGACTTGTGGGGTTCCTCATGGTCGCATCGCACACGAAGTCCGGTCAGCCCCGTTAACGCTAATAGTGGGCGCTAATAAGCTAGATTAACGTCTTTATCGCCTGCGGAGGCCTAAATAGCAGTTCCACCGTCCTTATCTTACCGCGCAGAGAGTCAATAATGTGCTGGCGTCTATAACTAGGCGTAGGAAGGCTCTTCGCACTCTATAAGCATCTAAACCAACGCCAGGAGCACTAGAAGGCCTATAGATACTGCCGTTGATATTTAAGGCTTCATTCTCAGAGGTAAGTAAGGTCACGTGATAGCGATACTTAAAATGGGCCCTGCCTTTATCGATAAGGGCTAGCCAATTAGATCAATAGGACTAAGGGCTTTGGGGGCATTTTTTAGCAATGTGATTAGGAGAAACTTTATATTAAGTCTTCCGAATAAGGTCCTTATCAACTTTAGCGCGATTAAAAGGCATAGTATGGTGTAGTTGATATACGCGTTATTTCGAAAACGGTTGTTCGCGCACGGCCCATCCACGCAGGACCTTACCGTTGCAAGGGAGTACGGTTAGGTCGATCGACCTGGCCGCACAGGCAGTTGAGTATCCCCACGGAAGTGGAGGTAACTGGTGAGATCGGGCAGAGTTCACCTGCCAGGTGGGCGATTTTTGCCAAAATCGCGCAGTCTATTCTACTTTTGGCCTTACAATTGCGGCCGACGTGAGGACTCCACCTGGCCAGATAGGGGCTCGACTTTCGGCTGCCAAGACCACCGGGGTCACTAAACAGACGACTCCCGCCAGGCGGATATTGGTCTGGGTGGCCCGTGAGCCACCAGGTGGCTTTTTTGACCGCCCGCCCGGGCCAATTTGACCTGGCCAAAAAAGGTTACCAAACAAGCCCTCAACGGGCTCGTTTGGCAACAAGTGGCGCTGATGCAGAAAAGCCCCAGCGTTCGACAGCACGCACATGCTGGCTGAAATCCACTTCTACACCGCAGCTGTCGAAACCATTAGTCATTCGAAAAATTCTAGCTGCCATTGAGTAGACGAGGTAACTCGGGATAAACAACAAAAGATACACCGCTTTTGTTTGTACATTAGCGCTGGCGGAGCTGCTACCGGCGGGACGTGCGATTTGTCCTAGCGTAGCTGTTGCGGGAAGAGACGAGACGCTGACGCTTTTCTTCGGTGGCTGCCGTATTGGCATCTCGAAACTCATGTTAAGTGTTTGGTTGGAATAAGTCAGGCGAACTGCTGATTAGAAAACAATAAAGGAGTGGTTTTTTTTCTTTTTTCTCAAAGCTAAAGCGTCTAAGAACTGCCTGAACAGGCAATTTCGTATATCTGCCTTGGTTTTTTCTCGTTCGGTGCATTGCATACTCCAGGCATCCTCGGCAGTGTTACCTCAATACGGTGGTTCGAGACGACCGGAGCGCGTGTATAATCCCGGAGATAATCGTTCTGCAACCTCACCTCATTCGACCCTGGTAGATGGGCCTGTGGAACGGGTGGTCGATTTGCGGAAGAAAAATCGATCAGGAAGGGGGTATTCTGCGTGGTGTTTCATCATAGTGGAGGGGATATAATGTTGAATGTTTTAAGTGGAGTAGGTGTTATGTATGCAACATGCGGTTGAGGTGTTTCTGCTCCACCCCGTCCCTGGTATCGTCCTCCAATGATATCTGGGGTAAACCACACGGGCTCGCCGGATCAGCGCCGCAGTGGATGCGATGGAACGCAATGGACGCAATGGACGCGATGGATGCGGTGGCTAGGTGGGTAATGAGAAAGTGATTTGCGGGGGCTGCTTATCTGGCAGCGAGCTTGTCAATAGTAGAGTACGGCTTACTTGCGTATGGCGAACGCGGAAGGCGGGAAGCTGAGGTAGAGAGTACCGGGAGAGCACTGGCGAGAGAGTACTAGTGTAAACTGCTCATGCTTTGCTTGCATCGTCCCGGGATGCCGGTCTACTCGCCTGTCCGGGTCGCTTGTCTAGGACGTCCGTCAAACCGCTATAGCGCCCACCAAAGTGCATCTCACGAAATTTCCAATTTCAGATGGGCAGAGTGGGGAACGGATATCGAAGTAAAAGTGCAACCCTGGCCAATCAACACGCATCGTGCCTATGGCTACTACGGCTGTTTACGTGCTCTGTGATCCCGACTGGCTGGGCAGAACCAGCATCCCGGAATCGGGGAGCGGTAAGTGGTCTGTGTGGGAGGCTGCGGGAGACTGTGGAGACCGTGGGGGCTGTGGGAGTGCATTGCAGTTCAAATAGAGACGGCGGTGCATCCGACCTTGCAGCAGCTCTGCAGCGCCTTTGCAGCAGCTTGCAGGGTGGAGAAGTCGAGTCGCATGCAGATCCTCAAAAGCTGAGGGATTTTTGACTGGCTCGTTAGGAGCTTCCTGCCTCTGCTTTGCGCGCCGTTGAAAGGGAAGTTTGGTGATGACGAGCAAGTCCCGGCTGATGGAGAAGACCAAGCGACCTTCTTTCTCATGGGCTATGTCAGGCAGGCCAACGTCAGAGACGCGGCACGCGTTATGCGACTAGTCGGCTGAACAGCATTCACGAGCAGGAGCTGATGGGCTTGTCCCCGAATTAGCAACCGGAGGAGCAGGAGCAGGAGCAGGAGCAGGAGCAGGAGCATCATCAAACAAGAAAGCAGCATCAAATAAGCAAGCAGTGAAGCAGCAAAGCAGCAAAGCAGCAAGACAGGGTGAGCGGGTGTTGCATCATCTTCGCCTCTAACAATGGTGTGCAATGCTAATGCGTTGAAAGTACAGGGCGTTTGGTCTCGGCAGAAAGCTTGAGGAAGCGGTATTGCAAGGGATTCCAGGCATGCACGTGGCTTCTCAAGACGCCTCTTTTGTTCTTGTTGCTCGCTTGCTCGTCATGCGGAGTGAAAGGCTGAGTCCAATAGCGGCCAGAGAGATGAATGGGAGACTGCACAGCCAGACTGCACAGCCAGACGTCCTTCCCAGAAGTCCAAGAGTACGCGGTGGCTGATGGGCCTGCTCTATACAGGACGCGAAAGGACGTGCGGTCGGATCGTAATAATAATCAGATCTGTTTGCAGCCTGACCTTCCTCTTCCTCTCTTTTTCCTCCGCTCGCGCTTGGAGTCAGTTTTCCCTGCTTCCACCAGAAAATAAGATTTATTAGAATCAGCTTAGTCTGTCTCCCATAATTTGTAAATCGCGCAACAAGCCCGCAACACGAGCAGACCACCTGCGACCACCTGCGACCACCTGCGACCATCTGCGTTCGCCCCCGCAGCAATCATTCCCCTTCACCCTCCCACTATTTCCTATTTCTATCGAGTCCACCGTCACCACCACCACCACTACGCAAACGTCCCAAATTCGCATACTTGAGAGTAATCTGTCAACTTTACATTTCTGCTACACCACCTCGCCCTCGTATCGCCCCGACCCCGGCGACACAGCCACGCTCAACTCCGACCCAGCTTTCTAAACCATCCTCGCCGCTTTTGTCAGCAATATCGAATCTACGAGCCTCTCTCTGTACTGCCCGTCCGATGCCAAGGTTTTGCCATCGGCAGAATCTTGACGCTACTAGTATCAGGGACTCTTACATACTGCGCGAGGCTTCTTTTTTCGCGTTGATGTCCAAGCACTAATTGTCACGTCGGCCGTTTTGTGGGTATTAAACCTTTCAACTCTGGGCTTGCCCCAGCCGCGCGAGACTCCGGTCTCAACGGAACCACCGCCAACCACCTTTTCCACGTTCAAAGCTTCTGTCTCAACACACCCGGCTGGGTCTCGCGATAACATTAAAAAATGGCTGCGACTGCCACCGACAAGCTTGCGAGCAATCCCCCAAGCACAAGCCCCAAGACCATAACCTCACCCGTACGGTCCTCCTCTACCACCTCCTCGCTACTCTCACAGCTAGACGGCAACTTCTCGTTATCACCTCCGAAAAGCGCTGGCACAAACTCTCTGCAGTCTAATAACACCCCGGGCCTGAAGCCGAAGAAGCCGACAATGTCCTCGCGCATCAATGGCATGTTTACTCGAAAGGATACCGAGAGCAGAGACTCTGCACGAATAGCCCAGCCGGACAGGATGATGGACAAGGGGATGAACGGTGCTTCGCCAGCGCCATCCATCGTCGGGCGGCCTCCGCTTACGCAACAGACGTCAACTACTGAGAAAAAACAGGCCGACAAGAAAAGCGGGGCTGACAAGAAAAAAGAAGCAACCCAACAACCCTACAAGCGTTTCTGGATCAATGAGGATGGCACCCACGAGCATCACCTAAAAGTGGGCAAGCGTCAGGAGACACTTTCGGATATGTTTCAGAATCTCATGACAGGCAAGAGGCGGGAGGGCAACCAGGACGAGCAGCCGCTAAGCTTAATGGCTAACTGGGCAGACGTTATGAGAAACGAAAAGGAAAAACTGGCAGAGGCAAAGAACACGGCTGACACCGCGAAAACTCTTGCGCAAAAGTACGGCAAATGCCAGGAGGTCGTTGGTCGTGGTGCTTTTGGCATTGTGCGGGTCGCCCACAAGACTGACGCCAAGGATCCGAAGCGCGAGCAGCTCTATGCTGTCAAAGAATTCAAGCAGCGACCGGGAGAGTCGGCGAAGAAATACCACAAACGTCTCACGGCTGAATTCTGTATTTCTTCGTCAATGGCCCATCCTAATGTAATCAATACTCTCGATCTTCTTCAAGACGACAAGGGCTTGTATTGTGAGGTCATGGAATACTGCTCTGGCGGAGATCTCTACACTCTAGTTCTCGCGGCGGGGCAGCTCGATGTCACCGAAGCTGACTGTTTCTTTAAGCAACTCATGCGCGGAGTCGAATATATGCATGAGATGGGCGTTGCGCACCGAGACTTGAAGCCGGAGAATCTTCTTCTCACCCAGCATGGCTCCATCAAGATCACCGATTTCGGCAACGGTGAATGCTTCCGCATGGCTTGGGAGAAAGAGGCCCACATGACCGCTGGACTTTGCGGCTCGGCTCCTTACATCGCTCCTGAGGAGTACGTCGACCAGGAGTTCGATCCTCGAGCAGTCGATGTCTGGGCTTGCGGTATCATCTACATGGCCATGCGAACGGGCCGACACCTCTGGAGAGTTGCACAGAGGGGTGAAGATGAATTCTTTGACAGGTACCTCGAAGACCGTAGGGAAGAAGCCGGGTACAGGCCTATCGAGGTCTTGCGTAGGGTAAGCCATCCAATCCCATTCGGAGATTTCACCACTAATGCGGCGACAGCGTCAATGCCGTAACGTGATCTATTCGGTCCTCGACCCGAATCCCGCGCGCCGTCTCACAGCCCACCAAATTCTGTTCTCGGAATGGGTTAAAGAGATAAAAGTTTGCCGTGCTGGCGACGAGGGCTTCTGACATACGGAGCAGGGCAAAAGGGAACCTCAGCTGGCAGCTCTTCTTGAGCAGCTTGTTTGAGACTTCCTCGGCCCTCCGGTGTTCGATATCTCCTCACCCTTTCCTCGAGGCGCACTGCTGGCCTCCAGGCTCTCTCTACCGAAATCTACGCATCTACCTTGCTGCAACTAAGCGTTGACGCATTCGGCGCTTCATAATCCCTGCATGCGTATTACAACAGCATAGCAAGCACGCTTGACTCGTTCTTTAAGCACCCTTTGTATATTCAGATCTAGTTCATTCTTTGCATGGCGTTCTACGGTATATTTAGCACGGCGTTATTCTAGGAATTCGAGAAAGAGGTAGAGGCGGATGGGCGGACATTTGAAAGATCAGGCGGGACGGCTGCGAGGCTATAGACCTTGCATATGACTGAACCGGACTGGACCAGGGTTGGGAGGGATCTCTGGAGCATTCACTCGCTCTCGGTATTTGATTTTGTGCACGGTTTGAAAGTACTTCTCCCTCTCTGTGCTTTCGTTGATACGTTGCTACGTTGCTACGTGCTACGCAAATATACGCTTGCTGCGTTTTGCGTTCTGCGTGCTGCGTGCTGCGTGCTGCGCCCTATGCGCTTACTAGGTTCATGGGCATGCCTTCACGACGTGATAACTTTTCTATTGAGGGGATTACATGTGTGAGTACTCGATGTGGTATCCGTGCCTATGCAGGTGAGGGTGGAGTTTAATTAGTGTATTTGTATAATGTACATAGTGGCTTTGGATAGCCTTCCGGAATTGGCAAAGCTGTGAAAATTGTAGTCTTATGCTTTCTGTATTATTAAGTCCGTAGTGTGCGGTGTGGGGCTTGGCTTGTACTCTAGGATAAGCAGGTTGGCGGCGAGGCCTGGTGGCGTCGATCTCGGCTCAGAAGGTCGCTGCAGGTCCTCTTGACACCATGTCAAACTCGAAAAAAGTCAACAACTCGACACCGCCTATTGAAAACAACCGCCTTCTCTTAAAATTCTCCGTGTTTTTCATAGTGCCGCAAAATCGCGCACCAAACCTCCAGCTCCATTTTCAGCTTGCTTGAGAATGCGCCCAAGCAATGCCCACGATTGGTGCATATGTCTGCATATGGGCAAACCTACTATTGCTTTTGTGCATCCCACTAGCCCAGAGCACAAATGAAACCACCGGCTCGGAATCTCCGTCCATTTCTTCAGCTTCGATAGCTTCCGCTTCGATTTCTCAATCCTCTTCGACCACTACAGCCGTTTCTGTGAAGCTCCTTGCAGCTTACTCTTCATCGACATGTCAATCTCGCACCATTAACTACATCACGCACACGTTGCCGCAGCAATGCTTGAAGACGAGCTGGTCGGCATCTTCGAGAGCTGCCGCCGCAGATGCAGAGGCTTCGGAGGCTATAGCTTCTGCTGGGACTCTGGTACTGCGGTGGTGGGGAGATGGGGCGGGAGACCGCTCCAAGGGAACCGAAAGCGGACCTGATAGCCCAGAACCCAGCTTACCCAGTCCAACAGGAGATATAGCTCCAGACTCCGCGTCACCAGCACACTCGATTGCGGCTGGTGCATCCCCCGCCATTCCTTCTCCCACCGGCACGGCAAGCACAGAGCCAGAAGTCGAGACCGACTCTCCCCTTGACAATGCGAACTTCCTTTCGTTCGAAGAGTGGAAAAAACAGAACCTTGCCCGCGCTGGGCAATCGCCTGAGAATGTTGGACAAGGTCGGGGTGCCTCGAGCGGTTCTGGAGGTAGGCGGAGGCCTGTGAGTATCAACAACGCGTTGGACTCGCTGGGTGAAGATGCTGAGATAGAACTGGACTTTGGAGGGTTTGGAGATGCTGGGCAAGCTGATGGCGGCACCGCCAGCTGGGCTTCTGGGACACACCAGCGGTCTGATGCCTCCAAGACTGGTGATGAGGGTGAAAATGTCCCTCCAAGCTCTCGAGCTCGCAGCAAAGATGCTGGCAAGACGTGCAAAGAACGTTTCAATTATGCCTCCTTCGACTGCGCCGCTACTGTCCTCAAAACAAACCCGCAGTGCAAGAGTTCCTCCTCGGTTCTCGTTGAGAATAAGGATAGCTACATGCTCAACGAATGTGCTGCTCAAAACAAGTTCATCATAGTCGAACTCTGCGACGACATCCTCATCGATACTATCGTCCTGGCAAACTTTGAGTTCTTTTCTTCCATGTTCCGCACTTTCCGCATCAGTGTCTCGGATCGATATCCTGTCAAGCTTGACCGGTGGAAAGAGCTTGGAGTGTTCGAAGCCCGCAATTCACGAGACATCCAGGCTTTCCTGGTTGAGAACCCGCTTATTTGGGCGAGGTACTTACGGTTGGAGTTCTTGAGTCATTATGGCAACGAATACTATTGTCCGGTCAGTCTCCTGAGAGTTCATGGCACAACCATGATGGAGGAGTTCAGACATCAGGAGGAAGCGGCAAGAGGTGAATATGACTTTGCAGAGCCGATTGAAGAGGCTGAGGGGGAACCGGTCACTACCGCCATGTCGGTAGCTGAGGAAGACGCAGCAAAGGGAGCTCTCGAGATGCCATCAGAGCATGTTAAAGTTACGGAGCCGCCAAGTGCAGAAGAGTTCCGCAAGGAAGAAAATGCGTCTCAGTCGGTAACTCAAGAAGACCCACGAAGCCACCACCATGCCGAGCCAGAACTGGTTCAGGATACTCAGAAGAGTTCGCAAAATGAGTCTGTTCAGCCAGCACAATCGACAAACATCGAACTGTCTGCCTCAGAGACCCAGAAAGGATCACAGCCTCCTTCTGATGCTCGTAAAGCGGCATCGGCCTCATCTATCAACGACACACACGGGGGTAGCGCTGGTACGGCGTCTGCCGCGTCCGGGGGAGCCGAACGTAGCGATCCGGCTCCCTCCGGCTCCGATTCAACCTCTACAGGAGCTTCATCGTCAACGAGTAGCTCACAAAATGCAACCAGTGGCAGCTCAGCCTCGACTTCCCACGCCGCATCAAGGAAATCCACAAACGACACATCCAGCGCTTCACCCACCAAACCTCCCTCCCCCTCCACAGACCAAGCCCAAACCCGCCCCTTACCCTCGCACACGCAACCACAGCCCGCCAACCCGACAACCCAAGAATCCTTCTTCAAATCGATCCACAAGCGGCTGCAACAGCTCGAATCCAACAGCACACTCTCGTTGCAGTACATCGAAGAGCAGTCGCGCATCCTACGCGACGCCTTCATCCACGTCGAAAAGCGGCAACTCACCAAAACGACCACCTTCCTCGCAACGCTCAACACCTCGGTCCTCGCCGAGCTGAAGGCCTACCGCGTGCAGTACGACCAGCTGTGGCAATCGACGATCCTGGAACTCGAGTCGCACCGCGAGTCGCACGAGGCGGAGATGGGCGCCGTCTCGGCGCGCCTGAGCCTGCTGGCCGACGAGCTGGTGTGGCAGAAGCGCATGGCGGTCGTGCAGAGCACGCTGCTGCTGCTGTGCTTGGGCCTCGTGCTGTTCGTGAGGAGCGGCACGCTGGGCGCGCAGCTCGATGCGCCCATCGTGCAGCAGCTGGTGCATTCGGCGAGCTTGGCCGCGAAGAGGGGGTTCGATACGCCGCCCGCGAGCCCGGAGAGCGTGCGCCGTGGTGGTGGTGCCGGGGCCGGGGGCTTCCGCGGTATCTGGCGCTGCGAGACGGGGGGGAGTAGTGGCGGGGAGGCCGGGGGCGCGGATGCGGATGCAAGTCATGGCGGAGCGCGATCAAGGGGCGGCGGAGCGCGATCAACAATCAGAGGAGCAGGAGGCGGCGGCTCAGACCCCGCCGACGCAGACCCCGACGCTCACACTCTTGTCCGGCTCGAGTTCTCCCCCCCGACACCCCCAGGTGCTACCGCAGACGGCCAGCGCGACAGCGGCGCCGCCCGCGCACGTCTCCCGCTCAGCGCCGCCGAGCGCGAGGTCCAACAGCTGGGCCGCGAGATTGCGGCCGAGGCGGCGCGGCGCGGGCTTAGGGTTCTGGCGACGCAGTCCGGGCCGGCGACGCCGAGGGGGTCGAGGGATTGTAGGCCTAGTTGGGAGGAGGTGGAGAGGGCGGTTGGGATGTTGAGGGGGGCGCGCGCGGGGTCGGATCCTGGGATTGGGGGTGCGGGTGCGGTGCGGCGGGGGAGTCCGTTGGGGAGGGGGGGTGGGGGAAGTAGTGATGGGGATGGGGATGATGACAGGATTAGAGAGGATGAGGAGGATGAGGAGGACGAGGGGGGGGATAACGAGCACACTGATGATGATGATGCTGATGGCGAGGGGTCTGGGCCTGGGGAGGACGGCCTGGATTTCATGGTGTACTGATATTTAATCATGTCGTTGCCGGTGCATTTAAATGGGCGTCTGGAATGTAACGACGGGCTTTGTGTTCGGGCGGTTTACTAGTTCTTCTTCGTAGCGGGCGGAGCGCGCTTATTACTTAATGTCATATTCGATCTCTGCTGTCTGTAAGGCTGTGAATAGTGGTGTGCTGAGGGTGAGATGGGAGGGGGGGCTGAGGTTGAGGTTGCAATGCTCGGATTATCGCCTCTGGAAAAGTCGCCTCAGCTCTAATCTGATGTTCTGAACTAAAGGCAGCTGTAAGAAGACAGCAATATGCCGAAGTGATTATGCTTGTTACTCAAAAAGTTGTGAATTTGTACCGTTCGGTCAGCAAGATCAGCAAGCACTTACAACGAGATGCAAAGAGACGGTGTATGATGGTTAAAGTCACCAAGAATTGTCTTGACTCTTCCGGGAAGTCGTATGTGCGGCAGGGAGGGCAGGGTGGCGCCCTTCCCAAGATATATGTGGCGTTTTGGCCACTGATGAAGAGGGGTACTTCGACGGCTGATTCCCTTTTGACGTCTCTCCTTTATGTGCGGGGGTTGGCGTGGCTGCTCTCGCCTGCATTTGGCAGGGATAGTATCATACTAGTCACCACGCAACTATTTCTGACTGTTCACTACTAAGGGGTAAATGGAAACCTGTAATGCAGCGTTCCCTTTTGTGAAAATTCCCACGTTGGCATGAGGACTTCATTGGCGACTAGAAAAAATTGCAGGGTTTGATCAACACTCAAATTGATCTAATACATGCATCATTCAACTGTTGATAAGAATAGACTCGGGATCAGTTCCACTTGTCAGGCGACTTCAAGATCATACCCCAGCGGAAATTTAAGAGTATGAGGTTCGAAAGCTCCATACGGCCTGATCCACCTAGCGGTAGTGAAAGGCTATTGTTAGAAGCATGACTTTATAGGATAAAGTATGGTGTTTCAAGCCTGGTTTTCCAACTCCGAAAGGCTGCTTCATTACGGCTAGCTCCGTTTCTTCTAAGACTTTCTTTAGCATGTGGAGAGGGGTTCGATGAAGTCTAACCACTTAGAATGTTCGGCAAGCGGTCTATTGTCCCCTGGAGGGCCGTTTAGAAACATGGGCAACTGCTATTCGAGTGGTTGGGGACCGTAGAGCATAATCCTAAGGCTTCACAGACTGCAAGGGACCCCAAAAGATGGAGTAGATCTCAATCCCATCCATCGCAACCCTGGCAATCACAATAGCCGTTACCCATTGAATCTAGAGCCTCGAAGCCCCAGCTTTGTTTCGACTTCTTCCTGTTCTTTTCCCTCCCCTGGGCCCCTGCTAGGAATCCACTCCAGCCTAAATTAACTACTTGTGGTTTATCCTAAACGGGATTAACGCTTGCCTATCAAGGCTAGCAGTCGCTCCACTCCAATCCAAAAAGATCACTGATTGGTGAGACCATCCCGGCTAGGATGTGTTTGAAAGCTAAAGCGTGATGAAGAAAAGATCCCTTTGGACAGGTTATTGATCCACGCGCTTTGGGTATGAAGCTGACTTTTTAGCGCAGCATTCTGAGAACGTAGGCGCTCAATCTCCGCTTGTTGTTCGTTGCATGCTAATTCTGGCGCAGGCTGCTCGCAACAGGGTCCGTAAAACTTATCAAAACTAGACTCTTTTTGTTTGTAATTTAATTTACTCATGAAATAAAGACTTGGACATATATCTGTAGCTTTGGGCTGCTCATCTGGATCAGGGTCAAGCATTTGTCTAATTCAAAAGCGAGGCGCCCCTCATGGGCACGGGGCAACCGGTTCAAAGGAGAAAACCATTGATGCGCCTAATGTTAGCTTGAAAATGATCGATCATGTTCTGGCCTGAGACTCCTAAGGTCTTCCAAAGGAATTTCGACAAGGACATGTCATTTCCAGGAACATAGCGCTAAGAGAGAATATGTCCGCTGATCGACGATTTGGTTGGCGCTCAGACACCTCAGGTGCACGATATTTTGGCGTTCCTGGTCACTGGCGCCGATAGCGGAGAAGTCCGTCGATGCTCCAAAATCCGTGATCCAAAGGCCATTGTGCGTGAGCAGGACGTTTCGTGGTTTGAGATCTTTGTGCTTAATACGTTGTTGGTGGACATAAGAAAGAGCATTTGCAGTGCAACCGTAGCAACGATGGAGCCTGCTGAGATATACCTCGTACAGCTCGTTCCTAAAAATTGCTGTCAGTCGGCCTTTTGTGTCCATCCAAGTTTCGTTTGGTTCTTTATCGTTAGCCAAGTTTCTCTAGGTCCTCAAGGAAAGCAGACAGCAACAGGCCAGAACAGCAGTCCGAGCCATATCCCATGGGCATAAGATCCTACTATGCTGATGATGTGCTTGTGTCGAAGCCTTTCTACCGATTCAATCTTCCCGCGGTCATTGAGCCTGATAGCATGTCGGCAGTATATATTCTTCCACGCTAGAGTCGCGCCGTTGAAGCTTGTCTCGTACACACCACCGTTAACGCCAGGGTCAAGGAAGCGGCTAGGCCCAATAGGAGGAACTGTGTCCGGACAGAAGTCTACGTGGCTTGAACCATAATAATTTTCCCATACCGATGGAGGTGAAGACATGATGTTGGAAGATCTCGATTTGCAGGCATTCGACTGAGCTGCGGAGGCGCGTTTTCATGTCACAGAGAGGCTGTGCAAGGCTGAAATTCTGCACGCTTGATTGAACGAGATAGAAACAGATTATTGAAGCCTGAAGCATGGACACTGACTTCTGCAACTCTAATCTAACGATTGGCGATCGATGCAATTGCCTTTTACCTTGCTAGTGGTCGGTTAGACTTGCTCTGAGGTTGGTGTCACGATCCTTTACGTCCAAAGGACGGTTTAGCACCAGGTGGTCTTATTAAGATCGCGTTGCAAGAGTACTAAAGGGTCTTAGACAGCTACTAGGTGCCCTGCTGGAGCCTTCCGAATATTCCGAAGTTAAAAAAGCGCAGCGAAGCTTTTTGAATATTGGTCTGCGGAACCTTGCATGCATTAATCTCTCAGTCACGTGTGAGTATCAATATTTCGACCATTCGATTTATGCCGGATTAGGTCTGATTGGAGAGCCCGTTCCCCCTCGGAATCCCAACCGCCGTGGCAGACGGGAGGGCACGTTTGAGATGGCTGCAGGTTGACGTATCGCCGCGGATCCCTTGTGCAAGACAACCAAACGGCTGGCTCTTGTACTTTGTCGCTATCTATTGCCTCCCGAACGATACTGGATCTCGCGAGCATTGCGCCTTGCTAGATGTGAGATCGGTTTCAGCTGTCACTGCTTATGTATCTGAAACACGGCGCGGCATCACGGCGTAATCCATCCTTTGTTTCTCTCTTCAGTGGGAATCTGAGCGGTGCGCTTGAGGCGACAAAATCTGTGTCAGCACCGCTCGTCATGGTGACTGGCATGTCCCCGGCCGGCGTATCGGTTGCTGCAGGTGTGAACCGATCGAGGCAAGGGCCGCAGCGCTGAACCGCCCTACTCTGTGTTTTCTGTGAGATGCAGACTTCGGCGGGCTTGAACAGGGCGGAATGGCGGTAAGGAGCGAGCAAGAGGCGCGGTTAGACGCCCGGAAGAGGAGCTGTGGGCGTGCTGCTCAGGCACCAAACACTGCCGGAACTGGGCGCGAACTAAATGGGAGAGCTGGAACGAGCGCTCGGAGAGGGAGGCTCTGCTGCTGCTGGGCCGTGGTGTGGCTCCGACCTTTTTTGGCTGGACGGGAGGATTTGCCCAAGTGGACAGCTGACCTGCTGCGTTTATGCTCCAGCCCTAGACAACACGACCAAAGTGGAGCTCAAAGGAGGCAGGGCGCTTGCGGGTGGTGGCCAGAGGGGATGCTGAGACGAGGGCAGAATCAGCAGACGTGACGGCTGAGGTGTTCCTGTTCTGATTACATGGTGATGCAAATCTCCCTAAAGGAGCGGCACGCCTAGCCATCCCGATGCCCATCCCCGATGCCGCTGATGCCACCGATGCCATTCCACTGATGCCACCACTGATGCCACTGGGAACCGCACACCGCGGCGACGCAACCCAGGCCGCAGCCACGGCGGGCGTGCCAGAGTGCTGGCAACAGGCAGAACAGGTCTCTCGTGTTTGCGGCCAGATAGCTCAGACAATTGATCTGATTGCTGTGCTTCCTGTGCTTTCTGTGCTTTCCGCATCGCCCCCCAGTTGCCCAAGAGCTCAATTCGATGCCGCGATGCTGCCCTGCTGCTGTGATGCCCTAACTTACTGCCATGCTGCCAATGCCGCCATGCTCGTTGCCCAGCCGTGTTGCCCATGCAGGCCGTTTGAATTACCAACAGGCCCTGAAGCACAGACTTGACCTTCTCCCCAAGCCACACAGGCGCTCCCTAGCCGACCTTCTCAGCGTCTCGCGTCTTCTCACTGGCCCTCTGCGACCCTTCACGTGCCACCTGCCCTAAGATTGGAAGCAGGAGCAGCAGGAGAGAGCAGCGCGCAGCAGCACAACTCCATCGCAGCCGTCAGACAGCGAATCGTGACTGACCGCGACAGCTTCGAAATCTAACTCTGCGTTAATATCTATTTTCGACCCACTCTCCCTACGGCCCTCTTCCTCAATCGTGCACCTCTCCGCCAGCTCTGGTTCTCCCGCCTGGACCCAGAAGCGCCCTTTCACTGGCCGCCAGCGTGAGACGTACCGTTATTCACTTGCAAGGTCACGCACCAACTAGAATCTTAGCTCCACCCGGTCCTGGTAGCGGGGCTTCCAAGCACTCACACTCCAACATCATCATCCCGTTCGTCATCTCTCGCACCGCTTCAACAACAGATAAATAAACCTCGAATTCATCTTTATCCAAGGCGGTACCCTGCGATTCACCACCACCACCCTCTCAGTGCTTGTGTTTTGCCTCTTTAGCGACAAGCCACTACCACTCTCAACAACCCCATCAATCACTTGATCAACCACCCACCGGCCGTGACGAAAACCACACACACCTCCGACTCCTGCGTTGCTCCACCACCCGACCGCTCCCACGACAGCATCTTGCTGCTTCTCTCGCCCACTACGGACTTCATCGCCCAGACTCCGCGCTCCTCGCATCAGCTCCTGAACTACAGTCCGCCGTATTCTCGATAGCAATCCACATTTTCTTTGAGCACACTGTTGAGACACACGGCACGATGACACAGAATCGGCCATCGGCGTTTTCGAGTCTGCGGATGGGTGGTAATTTGACGTTGTTATTCTCCAAATCTCGTCATGCTAACGAAGCCGCAGAGGTAATTCGTGAGAAGGTTCAAGATGGACAGACCGGCGAATATAAAGACCTAGCATACACACAATGCAAAATCGTCGGGAACGGCTCTTTTGGAGTAGTTTTCCAGACGAAGCTGTCGCCTAGTGGCGAAGACGCGGCCATCAAGCGAGTTCTACAAGACAAGCGTTTCAAGGTGTGTTTGCGGACGCGGCTTTGGTGGGATTTATGCTGGACGGCTAACTTTTCGCAGAATCGAGAACTACAGATTATGCGCATCGTCCGGCATCCAAATATCGTCGAGCTCAAGGCTTTTTTCTATAACAATGGGGAACGGGTATGTGGTTCCAACGCGCAGAGTCCGCTCCAGTGACTTTACTGACTTTTCCAGCCACAGAAGGACGAAGTTTACCTCAATCTAGTTCTAGAATTCGTCCCAGAAACCGTTTACCGAGCCTCGCGGTACTTTAACAAGATGAAAACCGTCATGCCCATTCTTGAGGTCAAACTCTACATCTACCAACTCTTCAGGTCGCTGGCATACATTCATTCGCAAGGAATCTGCCACAGGGATATCAAACCGCAGAATCTGCTACTTGACCCAACTACTGGTGTTTTGAAACTGTGTGACTTTGGAAGCGCGAAGATTCTGGTGGAAAATGAGCCAAATGTCTCGTACATCTGCTCGCGATACTACAGAGCACCAGAGCTCATCTTTGGCGCGACAAACTACACTACCAAAATTGGTACGTCATTAACCCAGTCCCTGCATTCTACCGTTTCTGCTTAGCTAATCCATGACATTCCTAGATGTGTGGTCTACAGGTTGTGTTATGGCAGAGCTCATGCTCGGGCAACCGTTGTTTCCAGGAGAATCGGGTATCGACCAACTAGTGGAGATTATCAAGGTTCTCGGGACACCCACGCGAGACCAGATTCGGACCATGAATCCGAACTACATGGAACACAAGTTTCCTCAAATTAAGCCTCATCCATTCAACAAGGTAGATTCGCACGCGTGGACCAAAGGTGTCATGTCACTCACAATACAACAGGTCTTCCGAAAGGCTGACCCACACGCCATTGATCTTATTTCGAAACTCCTAGAGTATACTCCGACGCAACGACTCTCCGCCATTGATGCCATAGTTCAACCCTTCTTTGATGAGTTGAGGGACCCGACTACTCGGCTCCCCGATTCACGTCATGCGAATGGGGCCTCTAGAGATCTCCCCAACCTCTTTGATTTCACCCTTCATGGTATGTCTAGACTGATCCAACGCAATATGTTAGTCGGTTTGTACTAACCATCACCAGAACTTTCGATCGCGCCACATCTTAACCGGCAGCTGGTTCCGCCGCATGCGCGCCCGAGCCTGGCAGCTCGGGGCTTAGATTTTGAATCTCCTAGTTTCAAGCCACTAACGAAAGATGAAATGATGGCTCGGCTAGATTAACACTCCCAGCTAAAAGCATGCGTCACGACATCATGTTTTCGATTAAGCGGTGTGGCATTTGCTTGTTTTCACCCCTGAAACCTAAATGTTCTTTCTGGGCGCACGCAAATTCTTCGAAACTCATTCCGGCGTCGGTTTCTTGGATGGCGCACACCACCATGTAAAGGCCCATCCTCTGCAGTCCTTGTGCTCGTCTGAAAATGCTACGAATGTCACTCGTCCTTTTCCTATCGGACTGGCTTGTTATCTGCTTCTGAATCCTTAATCCTCCCCCGTTCCTACCCATTTGCCGTGAGAGGCCGCGTAGATGTATTTCTTCCTCCTTCCTCCTTTTCTCTTCAAGCTCGCTGGCAATCGGCGATCGAAATGTCATGTGGAACGGGTGGCTGATAAAAGTCGGGGATGGTTGGCACGAACATGGGAAACTGGTGGGGATTTACTCGGCTCTGATATCGCGGGTTTATTGCGGATGTGGTTGTTTGCATGTAGGTGTGGTCTTTCTAATTTTTTTATTCCGAATCACGGGCGAGACGGCTATGCTACTGGTTCGTCCCTTGCAATTGACTTGCGGGACGATGGCTTGGGTAGCGAGTAACAGGTCGCCTTTTATCTCGCTAGGGTGAGAGGGATGGCGAGGGAATCAGAAATGGGTCAGGCTTTGTTATTTATTTTGTCTGCCCCCGGGGGCTCTTCTTTGATAAGTAGACTTTTTCTCGTTCTCATTTTTTCAATTTGGGTATTTGTTGTGGTGGCTTCCCCCGCTTCCCCTTATGCCGACCTCAGAACAATTCTCGAGGCCAACCTGTTCCGCCGCTAACGCATCCTACTCCTGTCTTTTTCGGGCTCTTTGCATGGTTTCTTTTTCCTCTCAAGGGTTCTGTTTGCTTGCGAAAAGACATTGTTTAGGAGAGTGGCTTCAGTCTCGATAAGTACACATGCTAGCTGGCTGCCGATTTTCCTACTCAGCCCCTCCACCTCTGCATGTTTGCAGTTGGGATGAAGAAACGGCCTCCGGCGGCAGTCTGGGTTATAGCTTGGAATGGTCATGAAGCGGCTGCTGATTTTGGAGCGGAATCTCGGACGGCAGTGCAGGTGTATTAAGTAGCATCAGGAATAAAACGCTTTCTTACTTGATTCACAGCTATTGGCGACCTCGCTCATAACTTCTGTAACCATTAAAGACATTTACGCCCGAGTAATATCCGTGATCCTCTAATAGGGTCCATTGAGCACCACCGATATCACCTATCAACAGCTATTCGCAGGCTAAGCAAACACTTCAGGACAAGACCCTACGCGCAGTTCCTTAAGAGTGCAATAACTTGCATCTGTCACTTCTGGTCCTGGGATGAATATCTAATGAACCCTCTAACCCGCCAGAGCTCTGGCTACCCACAATCAACCACCTCTGATGCAATTACTTCTACCTGGTTGCTCTGATAGACTCACTCGATTGTGCTTCATCATCTATTGAATTATCCTCCGTTGACAGCGGTTTCATCACTAAAAGGCACTTTGATCATATCTATGCCCGAGGCTAGAGGACTTCCTCTAGATTCACTAGTTTCATCATTTACCCTCCAGTATGACAGATAACGGCATATTTCAAAGCATTCCCAACGCACCCTCATCGGCCTCTGATCTACATTTCCAATCAAATGCGTTCGTGCACGGGCCATCATTCAGCAAACATGACAAACTACGGAATCACGGCGAATCTGCGCGGGCGGCTCCTCCGCCTCGCCCGAAAGAAGCATCGCGCTCACAAGCTCAAGATCAGAGCCGTTTTCATCGCCGGAGTTATCATCATCTTCCACGCGGACCACTACTGCGTCGCGCCGTCGATTCGTACCGCCCTGAGACAAGCTCTTGAATTTTCAAAACTGCAGATTCATACGGCTGGGGAGGACCTATCGAGCAAGAGCTGTCTAACGCGATGGCAGATCTGGATGTAAGACCTGAGGGCAGAGGTGAGGGAGGACGGGGACGGTGGAACGGGAATCGGAAGAGAAGGTTTAGAGGTAAGCCTTTGCGAGTTATTGAAGCACTTCGTTCCGGCATCTTGAAGAGCTTGCACGCGCACTCAATTGGAATATGCTAAGCAGTAATGCATTCTAGATGACGATGACTTCGACCGCCGCCCAACGCGCAGGCGTTATGAAGAGCCCACTGCGAGCAAGCTGCGCAAGATGCTTCTGAGCATTGCCGAGTCGCCTATGCGACTCCCCGAGGACGAGGCAAAGGACATCGCTAGGCTGCTGGAGGAAAACTTCGAAGATGAGGAAATTAGGAACGAGTTTTTTGATGTTTTTGTGAAACTGTCAGTGTTGCTATGTTTTGGCCTCTGCGATTGATGGCTAACGCCTTCTAGTATCATTGAACAGCCATTCAAAATCCCATTCGCTGGGGCGGTCGTCCTCTACGCAAACGAATCGAAGCCAGAAGTCACGAAAGAGGCCCTTAGACGCGTATCAGAACGAACACAAGAGTTTCTTAACTCTGGGAATTGGAGGGAGTTCAAGCTACTACTCCGATTCTTGGCCTGTCTACAGAGTTTATTCGATGGAGACGGTGTCTTCTCAATACTCCACAAGCTATTTGACAGCGCTGTAGACCTACAGAGCGCAAACGAAAACGATGTAAGTTGTCCGCTTGTCAAGCGTCGGTTCGCGAGACATTATCTCTGATTAAATGGGCAGGTTGTCGGACTAGAACTTGTCAAGATCATCCTCCTTACACTCCCATATGCTCTTGTATCTTCAGGTTCTGGCCTTGAAGAGCAGGCCATGGACATACTCCAAAAGACTGAGATTGTTGCTTCAATGAGGCTCCCCATAGAATCGTTAGTGGAGGCATATACTGGCCATACTGAGGAGAAACCTGTTCCTTACCACAGTATCATCGGATTGCTGCAGATGCAATTGCAAAATGAAGCTGCTCGCGGCTGGGAACTTTCCTGCATTCCGAGGTTTTCTAAGCCTATTGCTCGCGAGGGGGAAGGCGAAGATGCAATGGTTACTACACCCGCCATGCATACTTTCCCGAATATTACGATTCCTTCCCCTGTCAATCCTGGACCGAAACCGCTGTTTCCGGAGGCATATTTTTCATTGTATGCGGATCAGGATGTCGAGGTGAGTGATTGCTTTTCCAATCTCTATAGAGACATACTAACGGGCATAGACTGTCCCTAAAACCACAGATATTGCAGCCTCCCTGCTCCGAGATGCACTTATTGATACAATTAATATCCTGGACTTCAACCGTACCGCAACGGCCAAATTCCTCATTGACCTGGATTGCTATTGGCAACCGGAAACATTCGTTAAGCGCGCGACTCCCTTCGATAAGCTTCGCGATGTAGCCGGTGACAAATCGACATGGAAGCCGGAAGATATGGCAGTTGACGCTGTTTTTTCTCAGATCTTCTTACTTCCTAATCCAGAACACAAGCTTATCTATTACCACTCGGTCATTACAGAGAGCTGCAAGATCGCCCCGGCCGCCATAGCGCCAAGCTTAGGAAGAGCAATTAGATTTTTGTTCAAAAATCTCGACGTCATGGATTTAGAGCTTGTCTATCGATTTCTAGACTGGTTCTCACACCATCTGAGTAACTTTGAGTTTAGGTGGAAGTGGACGGAGTGGTGAGTAATCCTGCTATTTAATTTTGAAGTTTGGACGGACAATCTGACCCCTTTAAAGGCTTGATGACATCGACCGCACGAACATGCACCCGAAGAAAGCCTTCATTATTGGTGCTTTAGACAAAGAAATTCGTCTTTCCTTCGCAAAGCGTATCCGTGCTACTCTCCCTGAGAAATACCATCCCCTTATCCCAGAGGGTAAGGACAAGGATACTCCGGATTTTAAGTACGCTGACGAACGTATGTTATATCTCCCACCTTAAGTCTTCTCAACACAATCTAGTAGCAACTAACCTACTTGCACAGAAACCCCCTTCTCCGTGGAAGGCCGCCAGCTGTGTAGTCAGATCCGCAAAAAGGCATCAGAAGACCATATCCAGGAGACTATCAACTCCATCCACACGCAAGCAGCCGATGCCGGCATCATCGATGTCCTAGTTCCGTCTACGGACGCCTTCGTCACAAGCATCTGCTACATCGGCTCCAAGTCGCTCTCCCACGTCCTCTCGTGCATCGAACGCAGCAAAGAACGCCTCCTAGCCATCGGGCCGCAGTCGGAGCTAGCACGCCGGCAGATCGTAGCGAGCGTGGTCGAGTACTGGAAGGACCAGCCTGGCATCGCCGTCAACATCGTCGACAAGCTGCTCAACTACACGATCCTGTCGCCCATGTGCGTGGTGCAGTGGGCGCTGTCGGACCATCTCGGCGCCGGCGAGGCGCTGTCGGAGAGCTGGATCTTCGAGATGGTCGCGGGCACCGTCGGCAAGGTCACGAATCGCGTCCGCCAGATTGTGGCAGCCAGGTTGCAGAAGGGCCTGCCGGAGGAGCAGGTTGCGATGCTGGATGAGACGCTCGCGAAGGAGCGCGATGCCATGCGCGCGCTTTTCAAATTGATCGACGATGCGGTCAGGGCCGTCGCTCAGGGCATTGCGAACACTTTCATTGAGAAGGAAGGAAGTGGGGAGTTGAACGCTGAGGATGCGGCGCTGATTAAAGCGTGGGGAAAGAGATGGCAGACGGTGTTTATTCGGAAGGCGCAGGTCGAGGAAGCAGTTGTGGGAGAGGAGGCTGTGGAGGCGAAGGTCAAGGCCCTGAATGCCGAACCGATGGATGAAGAAAATGGGATTATGGAGGCCGCGGAGGTTATGAACGGTGAGGACGATATGGTTTAAGCTTAAAATACCAAATTGAGAAACTCATAGGGGAATTGCATAGCTTAATGAGTAAAACAAAGGATCGGTAAGGAGCTTTGTGCTCACTGAGGGGTTTTCTTTGGCTGTCACGGTGGGTGGTCGGAGGGCCTTCGGATAGCTGCGTAGAAAATTCGTTGGACTAAAGGCTGGTGGTGGATTAGGAGTCACATGTTCTCTTGTATTGGTTTAGGCTTGCTGCATTCTGAGAGTACAGCATTCCGGAATTGCCTTCCTCTTGTACTTATATTTTTATTTGACCATAGCCTATACTTGGTTTAGAGTAATGACTACAGGGAATTTTGGTGACAGAAATCTATCAATGGATTTTCCTGGATGAAAATACAATATTGTCCAAAGACCCTTAAATATATCGAAATTGACGAAGCTGGAACAAACTCTCAAATGCAGGCACCTCTACCCACAAGCCCTTTGGCTCAGACAGTAGAGCATTTCTTTCAAAGCACTCACTTTCTGTTGAGGTCGATAGCCCTTATCCAAAACAACGCGTATATCTATATAGAATTCAACCATCAAATACACTACCACCATGTCTTCCAATCGTGCCACAATTGATGCTAATCTTATTCAGAAGGCTTAGTACAAGGTTTCCCCAAATAAGACCGCAAAAACACCTCCATCTAAGCCTTGGCCGCTGCCCAAATTTAAGCCTCTCTATAATTAATATTAATTAGGACGACCACTAGAACCGAATTAGGCCACCTCGCCTTGGCGAGGTGGTACCACACGCAGTCACTTGACGTTGCGTTGCCTTAAACTTCTATATTATCATATAGACCTACCTAACAGAGCAGCACTTCTGGGTATATAATAACCGCTATCGTAACAGCCTCATTCAGTGGCAGTAGTGGTAACAGATTATCTATATTAGTTGCCCGTGATAGTGCTACATAGAGGTAGTCATAGGTAAATAGCGGCAAGCGTAAATCTACACCGATATAGTTAAGCGACTAGCCTTAGGACTTATTTACGGTTATAGCAAAGCATAAGCGGAGAGGAAACTGCCTCATGCTTACGATATAGGGTAGTTTACCCTCCGTAGATGTCGGCTTAATACGGGGGATTAGACGTAGCTGGCCGTTAAAGGCGCCACTAAGGATGCGGGCCTTAATACAGCGGCGGCTGAGATAGGTAATAGCCATACGGGTGCCATTATAGAGGCCCCCTTTAGGTAGAGGTTCCGCAATAGAATTATAGGGGTGCTAACCTTTAGACGGAGCTTAGAAGGGGGTAAACTAGGGGGACTAAAGGTCTATAATAGGTTGGGTGGTGGCGGGTCTTATGGGCCGTCGGTATTAGCTTCTGCCGTATCGACCGAATAGAAGTCCGTAGCCGTGCCAGTGAGGCGGTTAAGGATATGGTCATTTGTCTCGGCAACGGTGTCGTTTCGGACGGTCAGGATGGCACGGTCGCGGAAGAGGCGCGGGCAAGAAGGGCGGGCGGGTAGATAAGCGTAGAAGGAGTCTACTAATCGATTCTGGTTAATTCAGGCAAGTATCGTGATAGAACCAGCCTGAGAGGGATCGTGGGCGAGGCTACGGACCCATTCGACGAAGCGCTGATTACGGTCGCCGCTGCGGACGCGCATATTCTTTACGGTCCGGTGGCATTGGCGTGGGATTTACGGCGTCCGCAATAGCTAGCAGCTGTGGGCTGGCCGTTACTAACAGTATTGTTAGCGGTATTGTAAGGCTCCCATACGGGGGCATGGGACGGTAGCGGGCGAGACGCAAGGGCTGTGTAGGTAGTAGGAGTAGCAGCAGCAGCAGTAACAGCGGCAACGGCCGTAGAGGTCGCGTGGGGTTTAGCACTATTGCAGGCTTGCTAATGCTTAGCCACTTCAATTATACTTGTGATTAATTAAGAGGCAAGACTGCAAGCAAAAACGTTCAACTACAATTTATAGACCTATCGATCCAGGTCAGATTTTGCCGATTGCCCTGTTCCTATTCTAGTTGTCTATCACCTTATGACTTCATACTATTTCTATTACCTTTCTATTACTAAGTAGCAATGACGATCAAGTGGCAATGAGGTAACAGTTTCAAATCGACGTCAGCCTTTGCCACCTATCTAGTGTATATAGTGAGGCTCTAGAGCCTCTTGCAATGAAACAGAGTCATCATTCTTTTTATCTTTTGGTCTACCGATCGACAAGACCCTACCCTCAGGAATCAAATATATCGTACGCAGCGGAAGACCTGTCCACTTCTCAAGAGTCTGAAAAGGCAAAGCGCAAGACAAGCGCTCCTTGAAACACCATAAAAAGCTCTTTGGATTATATGAGCGCTCACACCTAAAAAGGGTAAAGCTTTCAATTTTTCCACCACATTACTCAGAACCTGGGATCGTCCCGCAGGTGGACTTTAATGCGCGGGGTAATCACAGCCAGAGAAGTCTGTTAGGCCCGTAAACTTCTTGATGGCGTCTTCCTGACAGCTCTCTGGCGCGGCACCTTCACTCGCAAAATCTATTACGGCTTTGATTCTCATGGTGACAGAAACTTCATCCTTCGCCAAATTTGCGCGAGGCGTGTATCCTTTTAGGTTATCGGCGAAACAGGCATTTTCGACCTCCGTTTTAAACGCATCAACGTGATTATCGGCTTCAGGGAGACCTGTAATCCGAACACCGACGGTGCGGACCATATCCGGAAGTGGTACGATACTCGGACTAAGCGAATAAAAGACTACACAGCGGGCAACGATTTGAGTGTCAGCTCGAGGTAAGAGGGATTCAACGGCTTTCGCTCCTATGTCCCCAATGAGGTCTCTGGGAGGAAACATTCCGCCTATGTCATTTAGACCCGCACTGGTGAAGGCGAGAAGATGAGTGAGGAGAAGCAACGATATTTGCGTATAATGCATTGTAACGGTAGTCAGGATAACACAGATTTGGAGGTCGGAAGGCTGTTAATCGCTAGAATGGAAAAGACCAAGATGGGGGTTGTGGAGGTTGTGGAGTTCTCTGCGATTTATTATTATGCTCGTTCCGCACGACCCCGCGAATACTTTGATCGTGCCGCTAGATTGCTAACACTTCACCAATCCTTTTGACCACAGCCTACTCAACAAGTTTGCAAGCAGAAAGAAGCCCAACATGATGAAATCTGTACTTTGTGCAAAACAGTGCAGTACAACGACTAGGTGCACCACTTCAGATGTCAAATTAGCAAGTGTGCGTGTTCCACGCGTTCTAGCACTAAGTTAACACGAACCCAGTACGGCGGGCATGGATCTCTCGAGATTTTCCAAGCCCCCGCGCGCGGTGCGACGTGCAGAACGCTTTCTCATACGATATTGGCCTCACAGTGGCATGACCGGTTGTGCGCTAGTTACGGGATCCGTCTCACGCGGCGTAAGTAAAGCACTCTGGCGCTCTGCCTGCGGGAGCCCTGATACACACCACCAAAGCCACCAGGGTCCATTTCATGGCGCATTTCAGCTGTTAGTTGCCGGCCCTCTGCTACAAGCCCTCTTTCAAGATTTCCGGTCTTGAGAAAGTTAAAATCACCTGAGGGTCGAACGACCGTGCGAGCCTCGCTATCGCCATGTGTTGACCTGAAAATAAGGTCCGAAAATGAGGACTCGTGTGTTTATTGAGTGTGGCTCTAAGGCCTCTATATATACACCAGATAGGTGATAAACCGAATGACGACGTAGTCGTCATTCGGTAGTGGAAACAGGTAATTAGACATTCGATGAGACATATGATGGTAAATAGCGGGGTAATGAGATATAGGGTACTAGGTATCACAAACAGTGATAAGTACGTCATTCTCAGTTCGACACCATGTCACATTAGTGGAGTGGTGGTTGAATTCTATATAGATATACGCGTTGTTTTGGATAAGAAAGGGCTATCGACCTGACGGGAAGGACATTTGGATCGATATCTTCTGACGGGTGGCGGCGCTTTCTTCCTCTGCTCTATAAAGTAAGATTAGTTGAAGCCTATATATAAGTTATATATTAGGGGTCATAGGGGGG
>Ga0307515_10002828_pt1 | contig 36924 bp, 23 predicted proteins | sample 17_EM_MG_FD_194513 | JGI IMG/M metagenome (GOLD analysis project Ga0307515, IMG submission 194513) | Populus trichocarpa ectomycorrhiza microbial communities from riparian zone in the Pacific Northwest, United States - 17_EM | ecosystem: Host-associated > Plants > Roots > Unclassified | place... | reverse complement strand
CACCTCCTTACGCCCTCGACCCTTACGATCGATCGCGCAACGTCTTGTAGACTCCTCGAATACATACGCTTTGTAGCCACTGCCCCCGTCCCGTGACAGGTTACTAATTAACACTACAGGGAGGCTAGTAAGGCTAGAAAGGTAATAAAAAGGTATAGAAGGCCTTTTAGACTGTATCCAGTATATATAGAAAGAAGCTCAGAGGACACTCTATAAGCAGTAATTTAGGCAGCTAAAGACACAATATCTACGCAAGCTAAGAACGCAAGCAAGCATACAAAGCAAAATGACGCAATAGGCAAGTGCAAAACTAAAATCTAAAGTGACCACACCAACGCAAAAGGCCAAAGCGATCACACCAACTTTTACAACCTCATCTATCAACAGCCCTTCCCCAAGTCATAACCTCCACATCCCATCCAGGCTCGAAGGCAAAGCCATCAAATCCCGCACTTTACCTCCTTTTGCGCCTCCCATAGTCTCCAAGATCGCATCGAAGAGCTCGAGCGCCATGTCTGCTTGGTCGGTCGTCAACGCGCGGCTATCATACTGCAGCTTGAAGCGATAGCCCGGTAACGTCTTCTGCACTTCGACCATGATAGCGTAGTTGATCGTCATGAAGAGTTTGCTCTGCGCCATGACGATCCAGCGCATGTGGTTTTGCTGTGCGGATTGGGGCGCCGGCTCGAAGGGTTGGAAGCAGTACCTGATACAAATATCGAGGTTAGAACACTACATGCAAGAGGAAAGATCGAGGGAGACTTACAGCATCTTTGACGAGTACACCTGCCGGTCTTTGTCGAGGGCGGCGTAGATATCGTGGAGACCGACGGTGCCATGCTCGGTCGTGTCCCAAAAGGTTGCCTGCGTATCCTTCAGGAACCATGCCACAGAGTCGGAGTCCCGCAACTGCGACCGGAACGGCAGAAAGTTGGCGCAGGTGCCGTTGAGGAGTTGCGGGTTCTCGACGTCGGCATTGCGGCCTGTTATGAGGTTATCAACGACGACGTCGGTGGTGCCACACAAGTGTGCGGCAAAGAGAGAGTATGCTGCTTGGAAGACGGTAGAAGCGGTGACGCCGAATTGCGTTGCAGTGGCGTCGACGTTGGAGCTGACCTTGGCGAACTTTAACCGGTCCGTCACGGGTTGCAGAGGGAGATTGTGCGTTGGGGCGTACTCGGCGAGAGATGTAGTCCAGTACTTCAACGCGGCGTTCCGGTCGGAGCGATATGTCCAGTCAATAAACCGTTTGAATGAGTGTACTGGGGGAAGGCCGGAGTCACCGCGTGCAAGGGCGATGAATTGCTCGTCGAAGATTCGGAGTAAAGTCCCGTCGTAGCTGCCATGGTCGACTTTGATGCAAAGCGTTCGCGACCCATCTAACAAAGACTGGAGAAGTCTGTACTGGATATTGGGTTTGACAAACTTGAACAGACTGTCGCGTAGCTCTTCCATGTAGCGAACCTTTTCTGCCTCGGTGGTGTAAAAGATCTGTTCCCAGTTGAGGACCGCGTCTTTCAACACAATCTGTCATTAATACTGTTAACGCTTGATTAGGTAGAAAGCTAGGACATGTAAAACTCACTTGCAACCAGGAGCTAGGGTCATTGCTGTCCGCTTGGAAATACATCGTACGTAGGATTTGATTTCGAGCCGTAAGGGCCTTGGTTGTCTCGAGCCAGTGGTTCAGATCAAAGTCCACAGGCAGCTCACGGCAAGCTGTCAGGTTCCAGAATTGGTGGTTTGTGTGACCCTGGGTGAGGAATTCGATCTGGCCCGGCCCGCAAGGGTAAATGTCCTCAATCTCCCGATCGACGTTCATCCCTGAATTACCCAACGCAGACAGTACTGACTGAGGGATTTGGTATCGTATTTCCCTCACGGGCTCTTTCCGTCCTACGGCTTTAAGGTGTTTTGCTTGCTCGGCTAGTGTTGGGCTTGAGAGAATATTGGCCACCGTAATAGTATAGGAAAGCTTTCGGCATGCAGCGACGACGTTTATGGCTGAAATAGAATCTCCTCCAAGACTGAGGAACGCCGAGGTAGCTCCAATGCTCTCCTCGTCTTCGCCAAGAACCATGGACCAGGCCTTTTGCATGATACGCTCCTCCTCTGTGAAAACTGGCTGGAAAGCTTCTGAAGGTTCTTCCAAGGGGATATACCGTGTTATCTCCGACTTCTGCATGCGTTCGACCAGAGCTACGAGTTCTTTCCGATTGACTTTACCTGACGGCATTGTCGGGAAGCTACCGAACGGCAAGAATAGAGCAGGCATCATGTAGTGGGAAATGGTAGTCAGCTTTGGCATGAGCTCTAATACCCTTTCGAGCTTGTCTGCAGGAGGCAGAGGACCGCCGACGCCGGGTTGATGATCACCCTTGAAGATGCAAAATGCGACCAGCTGACGTTTCCCCTGTACTTCTGCGACAGAGACTACACAAGCTTCTGCATTGCCGGTATAAAGGATGGCATTCTCGATCTCGCCAAGCTCAATTCGGAAGCCGTTGAGTTTGACCTGGTAGTCTTTTCTGCCAAGGCATCTACAATTATAAGTAAATGCATTGCTACAACATAAGGAGAGCTGCACATACTCAAGAGAACCATCATCACTCCAACGGGCAAGATCTCCAGTGCGGTACAGCAGCTCGCCGTCTTTGTCGTGTATGAAGACCGCACTGGTTTGCTCAGGTCGATTAAGGTAGCCTTTGGCAAGATGTGGTCCACGGACACATAATTCACCGATGTGTCCGTGGGCGACAGGCTCAACACTCCCTCCGTCTGGCGGAAGTATCACTGCACTAGCATGCTTCAACGGGAATCCGATACTATTCAGACTTGTGTCTGGCTCAACCTTTGAGACGGTCATAAGGATCGTTGCTTCAGTAGGGCCATAACTATGGGCTAGTCAGCGATGGCATAGGTGATCCAAACACGATAAGCTCTTACCCATTGTACACGTCGACGGTCTTTGCCCACTCCAAGATATCGAGGCCAATTCTTTCTCCGCAGACATTGAGCACTTTCAGACCAGGGACTTGTGAAGGCCCTTCTCTGATAAGCTTCGTGATGGTTGGTGTAAGCATAACTTGCTGAATCCCCATGTTATTGATGTATCCCGCCAAATCAGACAGCATTTCATCCTGGGGAGCAAGGCACAAGGTGCCTCCAACGGTAAAGATCGTGAAGACATCGTAGTAAGAGGCGTCGAAAACGTAGTTTAATACCCAAAGCGCATTCCATTCCGAGGTCACGCCAGTCGCCTCTATCATGCCCTCGGTGGACGCGGTCACTGCTGAATGTGTTACCAGCACGCCCTTGGGCAGGCCGGTAGAGCCAGAAGTGTAAATGGCGTAGATCACACTATCTGGCGTCAACTCCGGTACAACGGGAGGCTGGTCTGCGTTGGATTCGAGGTCCATTTGTTCCGGGATGATAGTGTCAGTGCCAAAAGCAAGTGCGGCTCCATGATGCTTTTCATCGGTCACTACTCGGGATGCTCCCACGTCTTCCATAATGAAAGTATTTCTGTCGTGCGGGTTATGCGGATCAAGAGGAGTGAATGAGGCGCCAGCCTTCAGAATGCCAAGGATGGCGACCAGGGTCATGGGCGACTTTTCCATGTAAAGTGGAATCATCTCGCCAGGCCGGACGCCATGTTGGGCCAGCCAATTAGCAAAGCTGTTTGCTTTTGCGTTGAGATCCCCGTACGGAAGAGCTAAACCATTACTAGACTGAATTGCGATCTTTGACGGATTGGCTTCAGCAATTTTTTCAAAAGCTGCATGTGCCAGCCCAAAACGCGGCCCTACAGAGTCGATGGACGTTGTGCCCTCTTGAGAAGCGTGAGAATGTAGCGTTTGCTTCGATATGAGTTCATTGACAAGCTCATCCGGATGCGCGACCATAAAATCTAGAATATTGACAAAGCAATCGAGCAGAGACTGGGCAGCTTTAGAATCCATGGAAGACTGGACAAGTAATTTTACATATGTTGGATCATGCTCGTCTATCTCAATTGTAGGGTATCTAGCACGACCTGTCAGCACTGGGAATTTCACAAAGCGATAAGGCTGGACCTCGTGCTTGGAAGCGTAGTGAGAATATGGCAAGAACCGTAAAACTCCGGTAGCCGCAGATAATTAGGTTAGCACTTACTGGGTGAAATTGTCCTCGTGTGTTACGATCGGTACAAGTGGCGAGTCCTCCGGAAATGCCTGTCTGCTGACTAGAACATTGACCATAGTGTTGAAGGCATCTGCTCTAAGCCCACCATCAGCTAACGCATTGCGGAGGCCCGAGTGAGCATATCTGGACAGCATCCATAAATTGGTCTGGACTGCTTTGGTGAAGGTAAGCATGGAGGTGTTGCCATCGATATGAATTCGCATAGGAACGGTACAGAGCGTGGGACCGTTGAGCGTGAGTATACCCTCGATATCTGCATCCCTACCAGAAAAGCCGGTTAGGAATAAGACGTCGGATGAGTTCAGCTGTGTATAGAGTGTGAGTCCCCAGGCGGCATGGAGAACGGTTCCAAGGGTGGTACCGTGGGCGCTACAGAATGCTGGTAGTGATGCTTTGAGTGGAGAGACAATTGCCAGAGGAAGCGACCGTTCGGCAGAGACCGGAATGTCTAATACGGACGGTGTGGCGGCGTCAAGATAGCCTCTCCAGAAGTCCCGAGCGCTGGCGTCGTGTTGTCTCTGCTGATACGCAACATAAGTACTAAATGGCAACCTATAGACCGGTTCGCGGCCGTGAAGAATCGATATTGCGTCGGTGAAAATGAATTGGCTGGACCAATGGTCGAAGAGCGCATGGTGCATATCAAGGACGAGCAAATCGTCTTTAAGCACAGCTGCGCGTACTAGTGGCTCATCAAGAGACATTTCTTCATTAGCCGATTCCTTTCTGTATGATTCAAGGCTCAAATCGCTCAGGACTTTCCAAGGAAGTGAGACCGACGGTTTAACGGTTTGCAAAAAGGTACGCTTCCATGGAATAAAGTTTGTGCGGAATATGCTGTTACGAGCAACGACAAGTTCCAGAGCTGATCGTATTTGCGATGGTGTCACCCCTGCTCGGATTTGGTATACACGTTGGTATATGTAATTGGCGTTGCCCAGCAAATAGTCTGCAACAATGCCTTCCTGAAGAGGCGTCACTGGATATGCGTCTTCAAGGCCAGTTAGGTTCAGCTCGGAGGTTTTCGGGAGCAAAGAGAAAGGCGCTGGGGGCCCGGCGTCTGCCATCGCAGAATGCGTGCGTCGCAAGGCCATCTCCCTCAGAGTGCTTGACTGCAGGATGTCCGGGACCGAGATGTGAATATTTACTTTCCTAAGCCTCGAGGCCGCGACGATTGCGTCGAGAGATGTGCCACCAAGTTCTTGGAATGATGATTCGAGGTCGACCGCCCCAAGAGATATTGAGAGTATACTGGCGGTGACCTCAGCTATCTGAGTTTCAAACCAGTCCGTTGTACCGGCCATGGGGGGAGTGGCCGGTGGGGATATGGGTGGGGCGTTCAATCTAGAGATCAGGACGTCTTCGCCCAGACCCTCCACCTCTTTAACCAAAACCGCAATGTCGACTTTGCCGCTGACATTGAATGGCAGCTCGTGACGCCGAACCCAGTAAGCTGGAATGGCATACGAGGGCAACTTTCTCTGCAGCCTGTCCCTGAGCTCACGAACCAAGGACGTCCACTCCACATTTTCCTCCGGCACAATCAGTGCCACGAGAGCCCTACGCTTTAAGACGGTGGCGGACACTACGGACGACATGAGCACTCCAGGACAGACTTGGAGGATCGAGTTTGATTCATTGGGTTCGACACGCTGGCCATCGATCTTGGCCTGCTGATCGATCCGTCCAATTATCTCAATTGTGTCATCTTCATGTGCGATTACCATGTCGCCGGTTCGATAGAGTTTCCCTGGGCTAAACGGGTTTGGAATGAATACTTCTCGAGTTCTTTCAGGGAGATTTAGATACCCGTCCGCGAGCTGGGGTCCTCCTAGACAAAGTTCGCCAGGAACACCAGGCGGCACTGGGGCCGTTTCATTTGGAGTGAGGACGTAAGCGGTCGTAGCTGTGAGAAAGTTAGTGTACTTACGCACAGGACCACCGTGACAGAATATACAACCCGAAAGAGTGGAATGAGATTGGTGTCGAGGCTGAAGGATTCTTACTATCTGTTGGCTTGCCAATAAGATGAGGACTATGACCTAGCCTTAGCTGGTGTCTCATATTCAACTGCACCAAACGGATTAGTACCTTTTCTCAATTGTGCGCCGATACATCACTCAAGCATACCTGGGTGCATTCACTGAGTCCATATGCGCTGACCAGTTCCACACTCTCAGCCCACATCTCAACTAGCGCGGGGTTGACCATTTCACCTCCGAGTACTATTTTTTGGACGGCCGCGGGTATCGCAGAAGGCTCAATGAATTTTAGCATGCTAGGCGTAATCTCTAGTGTGGAAACAGCCATCTGCGTGATCGTGTCGTGGAGATGGAGGGTGAGATTTTCCTTGCTGGCTAAGCAAAGAGTGCCACCACGCGAGAGGGTCCCAAGGATGGTGCGTTGAGCAGCGCTGAAATTCGGAGAGTGACACAATAACAGCCGCAATGGGTGGGAAGGTTCGGGTGTTGGCAGTGCGAGAAGCCCGCAGTGTGCGGCACGGTGGGAAAGTAGGACACCCTTCGGATTGCCTGTAGTTCCAGAGGTGTACACGACGTAAGCATAGTCGCTGGACGCTTGGTAGATGTTGAGGTTGCTTCGATATCTATCTTCCATGCGCTGGGACTCGGCAACCAAGTCCTCAATGCGGGCTTCAGTGACTCCGGGGAATCGTCCGTGAGTGCTCTCATCAGTGATGACAAACGAAGAACGAAGGTCCTCAACGATGAACTGATTTCTTTCGTTGGGGGCATCCGGAGACAGGAGGACATAAGCTGCGCCCGCTTTCAATACAGCTAAGAGAGCTACCACGAGGTTAAGCGACCTCTGGGCAGCAATGGGAACAAAAGTCCCACGGCCGCAGACTAGCTGCCTCGCCACAGCATTCGCGGTTTCGTTCAGTTGCTGGTATGTCATTTTATGGTGACCCTCAAACTGGAGGGCGATAGCATCCGGGTTCACATTTGCTTGTTGCTCGATCAAGGAGTGAACCAAACCGGTTGGGTTTGGGGTATCTTCATTCTCTGGTTGGGGAAATCCAACAACCTGAATATTCTTAATGGGGAATATAGTATCGAACTCGACGAGGAATTTACGACCCCTCAAAAAGTCCGGCTTCATGAATATGTCCATAGTCTGGACCTGCACTGTATGAGAAAAAGGATCGAAGAGAGTGAAGTGCGGTTGAGTGGTCCAAAGAAATTGAACGAGTGAAAAAGTCGACACGATGCACCAAGTGGGCTAAGGCAGGCCGCTGTGGGAGTTTGAGCAAAGACAGGCTGATAGTCCCTGGAGAGATGGAGGCCGTTTGCCGTGAAAGAGAGGAGGAATACGGAATATATGTTACGAACCATGTCCATATATGTACATCAAAGAGGGCACGCAATGCTCTTGCCAGCGGAGGCGCAGTCATCTGTGCGGACCTCCCTGTTTGGCCGCAAGTAGAGCTGAGTTATTACGACGAACTCTTAGTGGTCAGCAAAAGTGTTGGAGCAGCAAGGCTCCTAGGAGTATTGCCAGTTGGGCTGCCGTTTACGTGAAGCTGCCTGGTCCAAACCTTGTTGGATTCGTACGTGCTGGGAGTAAGATATCCGTTCAGTGGCGACTTGGGGCCTCGGTTTATCAGGAGAGTTTGCTTCCGTGTGTCCATGGCGGAAGACTGACGATATGCTACAACTGCTGACTCTATCGCTCAATTCCGACGATGCTATACACCATAATGCGCAAATCCAAGGTAGGATCACCTGGCGGTGAGCCCCAAGGAATGCTGATACTCTGCCGGAGGCGCAGCAAGCTGGAAACCTATCCGGCAGAGCGCAATCACGAGAGGGAGGATATGGCAAAGCTATTTGCGACCCGTACGTTAACCTAGACTAGCCCCACTCGGACAGGATACCGAGACAGGCTAGAAAGCACAGCTTCATTGTTCTTGAGTGCTCAAGCGGACAGGAATACGGGGTCTGTGGCAATATCGACCTCTCGTTGAGGTAAACGGTGACTGACAAGGGGGTATTCCAAGTCAAGTACGCATCGAATGAAGTGCACGTGGGGGCCAGGGTGACGGGGTCGGATGTCCACAAGTGATCGCTATGTTAGTAGTTCGTAGAGTGATGAGTCCCAAGAGTATGGTCCATTGCCGTGACCTCTACGAGGCGCGTGGCGGCTGTTGGTTTCTTGGCTTGGGGGCCACCGTTTCGTACAACGAAAGTGAGCGGGTATATTGTGGCGCGAATACTTCTCGTATGGAATAGTCCGAAACATTGTCGTAATTTATTCAGCCGCATAAGCTGGGCGGCTACGAGGTACAATTTCTCGAAACTCGCCTTTACTTGCCTATACGTAACCAAGCTGCATGCCATTGAAGGGAAATTGGAGGCCGCAGTTAATATCGAATGTCCACCAATGGATTACCGGGCCAGGCCCTCTCCGGATTCTCTTCGTATAGGCCCAAACAAACGCCTGAGCAGCTCGAATTGGTAATCAACGAGTCGAACCATATCCCTAGCTCTTGATTTCTGCTCTGCCCTGCTTTGCTCTTTCAGCACACTACACCCGACCCCACCTCTCCTAAACACAGACAACACAAAATTCTGCCAAATATCAACATGGCTCAAGTCCTCACCAAAGCACCCAAGCACGGTAACAGTGCCGAACCAGCTCTTCTAAATTTCCATGTCGTTGAAATCCCGGCATTGGGTCCCAAAGAAGTCCTTGTCAGACTTCACGCCGCTCCCATCAACCCACTTGATGTGCTGGTTCTCGCGGACCTGTATCCAGTGAGGCCGCAACATCATCACGGCGGCGAAGCGATTCCCGGATATGATGGTGTCGGTGAAGTCGTCAATTGCGGAGAGGCCGTAACTGAAGTCGCTCCCGGAGATCTAGTCATTCCGAGCAAATTCGGCATTGGCACCTGGAGGACTCAGGCTGTGGTCGACGTCCAATGGCTGCAGAAAATTTCTCGCCCTACCGACGTTGCTGTTGCAGCCATAACCAGAACTACCATTACTACCGCTTTCTGCCTTGTCGAAGACATGTACAGTCTAAAGCCCGGAGACTGGATCATCCAAAACGCGGCGATTTCGGCTGTTGCGCAGATGGTTGTGCAATTTGCTCGCCGTCGAGGAATTCACACCATTGGAGTCATTCGAGACCGACCATCTGCTGAAGTTGATGCTGTAAAGCAATCACTTTTTCAACTGGGCTCGGATATTGTTGTGCTAGAGAGCCAGCTGCAGGGCCATACGGCAATCAAATCGAAGCGCATCATGCTTGCACTCGACTCGGTTTTCGGCGCTTCAGGCCGTGGACTGATCAAGGCTCTATCACCGGGAGGCACCTTTGTCCAACTCGGATTCCTCGGAGGGCCTGCTGGGCAGATCCAGTTGGATGCGAACGACCTCTTTGGTCGTCAACTTACCCTAAAAGCCTTTCGAAGCTCGGCTCAAGTCGCGTTACGGTCGGCAGAAGAGCAAACTGACTTGTTCAACTGGTTCATCTCTCTTTACAATGCTGGAGATTTGGTCTTGCCTAGTCTTGGGCTGGAGAGGATATCGTGGGATACGGCTGACAAGGAAGGCAGCAAGCACAGGCTGCAGGAGGCTGTGAAGCGAGCACAGCAGGGCAAGCTGGGTCAAAGGAAACAAATCATCGTGTTCGAGTAGATGCATGCGTAGATAGCAGGCTGTCGGCGTTCGGGACATTGTTAGCAGAGTTGTTGAGGGAAGATTTAGGTTGTCGACGGAGAGGCAGGAGAAAGGGGCTAGGTTAAGCGCACGATACTGTTGGCGTATTAGTCATCGTTACACAATCGCTTAAATAAAATTTTCAATTGAACCCAATCTTTTCTTACAGTACTTCAGAGCAACACCAAAGATTTCTCCAAGCAGGCATTTAATCAAATAGGTTATTTTGGGTTCGGAATTGAGAGGTTACAAGGTTCATAGGAAGGAGATTGAATTGAGTGCTTCGTCTAAAACCGGAGGTTATGTCAAACTATTGCATGTGAATTAGTTATAGAAAAGTAGAAGGTTGATGTTAATCATGAGCGACCGGGTGCGTGTGGGCAGATATGCCCCAATGCTACGATCACGCATCGATCGCGTCACAAAATCGCTATGTAAACAGGTGACAGACTCTAATGCCAAGCATGTTCTCACGTAACATCGTCAGCGTCGCCGAACGCCTCATGAGCTGATTGATCTTCCGACAGGTAAGGACTGATATAGATTTCTCTTCGCTAGGCTACCGTAAGTAGCAGAGAAGGCAACAGTAGCTAATAGTAGACAACAGTAGATAGCGACAAGCAACAAGAAGCTCCGATAGTACTCTGCCTCCGATTGACATTCTGTAATAGCTTTTGCCTCCATTCACCATTCTACACTAGACATATCAATTTCAAAAAAAAGCACAGAATCAGCACATGAGAGAATCGTCCTAAGGCCAACTAGAGCACTATTTCGAAGTCACCGCCTTCTTCAGCAGATCCTTCAAGCCAGGAATTGGTGGGTCATCGTCAATCTTCAGGCCATTGATGACCCTCGCAATCAGAGCATAGGTCCCCAGAATGATCAAAATCTCCACCAAGTCCTCAGTGCTCAAGACATCCAGCGCGTCTTTGATCGTCTGCGGCTCATTCGTATAGGTCGCCAGCTGCTCGTCAACAATGCGGAGAATGAGCCTATCCCTCTCAGTCCACGGGCCTTTGCCGCTGCGAACGTCCTCGGCACTACACCCCATCGCATCGATCTTCTCCTGAGGCATATCGTATACTTCTGCCACAGGCAAGTTGACGTCGTACTCGTACTTCGCTCCGAGAGTCGTGGCAGTGCGGAGAACAATCAGTTGCCAGTCGAGAAGGGGGATTTTACGCGTTTTGCCGTCAAAGCAGCCACCAATAACTCCGACAAGGTGCGGGAAAAGACCGTGGGAGTGACCGAGGAGGTAGAAGATGTTACGGCGGAAGGGCAGCACCTTCAGCTTCTCCTGGACTGTAGGAGGGGCTGTAGCTGGGTCGACATAAGGGACGAGGCATGTCTTCCTGAAGGGATCGTCGTACTTTTCGACGACATCGCCGGTGTTCTGGATATTCGTGCTCATTCTACTATGGCGGTTCCCGTGAACTTGGATGAGTGAGGCTGGATCAGTGAGGTTGGATGAGTGAGGTAAAAAGACTTCGATGTTATTGACAGAAGAACGCGTTTTAAACTTCAGGGGACTCACCAGAGTCCCGGCTGCTGCAAGCTATGCTTTGAAATCATACATTCCGGTAGTCAAGTCATGACACAACTGACAGCAACAGGCACAGTGAGCGCACTAAACATCCTCGATGCACGACCTAGACTGTGCCACTTTCTGGTGCAATAAAGTCCGGCAAAACTTGCATGGATCCAGCCGTACCAATGCCCGCCTGCACAGTTCCCAGTCCACCCTCAGCTGCTCTCGTAATCCCTGCAGGATATTCGGACCTGTATCACCGAATCCATAATATCGACAATAAAAATACCCCCCAAAAAACGCCTCACTCCCTATGCACCACAGACAATATTCCATGTGCGCCAAATTAAATAATCTCAGCTGCAGAAGGCTTCGCCCACACGTCCCTGCCAAGCATCCGAAGCGCTTTGAGCTCTGTTTAGTGGAACCGGGTCCGAAATCCAACTGGTTCTCAGATTCTGCCTATGCATGCATTTTATACGTGATGTCCGCGCGGCCTGCGCTCAGCTGTCTGTGCACTCGTGTAAGAACCCTCAGGTCCCTCTGTTAGTCGGTCCGACAGGTGTAATGGGGTGGTTTGTGGCGCACATCCAACTCAATCCTGGAGAGATACGTCTCTGTGCTCAGAATGCCATTTCTGAATGTACAATATAAGCATCGCTGATTTCTACGCTTTCGGCTTTTCTGTCAGCCCTTCTTTCATCTTCCTTAACACTCCCTCAATTTCGAGAGATTTGTGCCGAAAAAATGGCAAGCGCTACCATCCCCCCACTCCACTTCGCGTCCTTTCTAAAGTCCAACTCTACTCTGCCTGCTTCTGCCCTTGCGATTCGTGTCAAGGATATCGTTGTCCCGATCCTTTCTCCATTTCACATCTGGTTTACCCTTCCCATTTTCTACTTGGTTTACACGCGCTATTGCACAGGCCTTTCCCACATCCCAGGACCTTTTCTTGCTAGTATTAGCAATCTATGGAAGATCAAGGCAGCATGGCAAGAAGATATGCCACAGCAGAACATTGCCTTGCACAAAAAATATGGTCCCCTCGTCAGGATTGGCCCCAATATGATCTCAGTCGATGATCCTTCAGCAATGTCCGTCATCTACGGATTCAAATCAATATACCTGAAGGTTCGTCTGTGAGGTGTCGGAGAGAATTCCGGATAGAAGCGCTTACCAGTTTGCCAGACCGCCTTCTATCCCATTGTTGAGGCAGTGTACAAAGGAAAGACACTGGCTAACCTCTTTACCACGCGGTCTGAGAAGTACCATGCTCATCTCAAGCGCTCTAGCGTGAATGCATATTCTATGACAACGCTTGCAGACCTTGAGCCATATGTCCAAAATGTCATTCAGCTTTTCCTGAAGCGTATTGATGAGGTGTCCGAAGGCGGCAAAAAGCCATTTGACATCGGCTCATGGGTCCAGTATTTTGCGTTTGACGCTCTAGGAGAAATCAATTTCTCTGAACAGCTCGGTTTCTTGGAAACCGGTACGGATGTCGGGAACAGCATTGCTACGATTGATGGCCTACTGAGGTATCTGTCGATTGTTGGCCAAGCGCCGTGGCTCCATAAGTTTTTGCTTGGGAACCCGCTGTTTCATCGTTTCGTGCCCTTTTTAGAGACCAGCAACGAGGTCCAGAATGTGAGTGTTTACCCCAACATCCCGCTGTAACTTGCTGCTGGCTGACAAAATCTCCAGTTTGCGATCAAGATGATCAACAAACGCATCAATGGCGAGCAGACTGAGGTTCGCCGTGATATCTTGGCTCGCCTTCTCGAGGTCTCCGAGAAAGACGATTCCAAGCTTAGTTTCAGTGAGATCATCGCACTCACAACGACGAACCTAATTGCCGGGTCCGACAGCACCGCCATTGGCCTTCGAGCCATCTTGTACTTCCTCTGCCGCCATCCGAACGTCTATACCAAGCTCCAAAAGGAGATAGACGACGCGTTTGCCTCTGGTGCACTCTCCAATCCTGTACGATATGTTGAGGGTGCAAAACTGGAGTATCTGAATGCTGTTCTCACCGAGGCCCTCCGCGCACACGCCGCCACGGGCTTCGTGCTCGAGCGAGAAGTGCCAGAGGGAGGAGTGACCATTGCTGGAACATTTATTCCAGCGGGAACCATTGTTGGGATCAACTCCTGGGTTATGCATGCAAATAAACAAGTGTATGGCGAGGACGCCGAGGAATTCCGTCCAGAGAGGTGGTTCGACAGCGAAGAGCGAGTCAGGGAGATGAAGAGATGTAACATGGCTGTAAGTGTTTCTACCACGGTATTAGGAGTTCAGAGCTGACTGCGCCGTCGCAATAGTTCGGAGCTGGTCCTCGTGTCTGCATTGGCAGGAACATCTCCATGATGGAAATCGTCAAGTTTATTCCCGAGCTGATGCGCATGTATGACTTCCGGCTTGCCAATCCGGACCGAGAGTGGGAAGTTTTGGGTCATTGGTTTACGAAGCAGACCGGGATCGACATGTATTTCACTAAGCGGGAAATTTGAGTTGGGTGTACCTAGAAGGGCTTATGACAATTCCTATTGGATTTCTTTTGTACTCCCAATTCGGTAGAATGAATATACTTTGCTGTGCGATCCTAGTGCAAAATTTGGTCCTAAAATTAGGGAACGCCGATGTGAATGAAGTTCCTGCACACTACGTGTGACGTCGAGATAAAGTGGGAGGCCTCCGAAAATAACGGTAAGATTACAGTAAAAATGTAAGCTCTACCTTCCCCTGGTCGAGAGTTGGACCGTGCGCGAACACTAAAATTAAAAGCAAGCGCATGATCACGAAGCCTCGATCCTATTGATTCTATTGGTTGGCTCTTATCGATAACCATAGGGCCCGTTTTGCCAGGGGAAGGGATAGACCATTCAGAACGGGGATGCTGGGGATGTGGCTGGTGCATCGGAGACAAAATGTTGTGCATCGGTTGCATCCTGCCGCCTGTGGAGGATCGCGATCAGGGCGTGCATGTGGTGGGGGCTGGCCGCCGTCAGCCTCCCGTTGGGACCGTGAAGGCAATCTCGACGACGCCTCCCCCTGCCTATTTGCAACGCAAAGCAATGCCGCCGTATTCGCTACTTTTATTTTTATTCACTTTAGCGTGCCTCGTGATGTGCCAGTGACGAATTTCCTGTTTACCGAATCGAATTGCTCGCACCACAGACTTTCGATTCGTGAACGGATAGTACCACCGGGACATGGCGCGATCAAAGCGGAGGCAGCTGAAGACACCAAGGTGCCGCCGCGCTCGGGCCTCTACGAGCGATTGTCAGCAAGGATGTAACGAAGTCAGGGGGGCATGACTGTCCGTGCCAAAACGGACTTTCGCCGGCTTGGCAGGCAGCCCGGCGGCATGCCCGTGCACGACAGACCCGCTTGGCTTGTAGGGAAGCTCTGCAGGGATTGTATATTTTGCTTAATCAAACCTCGAAAGCGGCCATGCCACAGCGAATCTTCAGCCTCCGAGGCCCCCATGTTGCGACATGTGCTCCCTAAACCAGCACTGCCCCAAGACTCAAGTCTGCCTTGCTAGAAACCGAGATACCCATGTCCGTCACCTTCATTGCCTCCGTGCGTTGCAACATTACCAGTCGTCAGCTGCAGATCCGGGGGTGAGCCTTGGGTTCCAATTTTACTCCTCTCCTTCGTTTGTTAGCTTATTGTGGAACCAAGTACCGGCAGCACAATCTTCAGTCTCGTATCTCTTTCTTCCGCCAGCCTTCTTCAGCGCCCTTCCAAGATTCCCGCCGTCAAACAAACCCGAGGCGTGTTTCGCTCCACGACTTGGTATCGCTCAGGTTTGTGTTGACCTTACTTTCTCCTTCATCTCCATTAATCTCCACTGACAGCTTCGCCGACCTCTATTCCTTGAATTGCTGCTACTTCTTGTTCTCTTCGCCATGACATCGACAGAAGCACATCCATCCATCGTGGATGAAGAGAAAGTCCAGAGCGAATCTGAACCAGACGTGCATAGTAGCAGCCAAGACGAGGACAATGCGACCACAGACGTGTCACCTCGCAAGGTCCGCGGTTTCTCGGTAGGTTTACAACCGTGGTCTCTTTGAGAATTTGACAATCGCTAATGGCGGTGATCACAGTGGTTCCTCGTTGTTGTGGCTATCCTTTCCAGCATGTTCATGTACTCTCTAGACGGAACTATCGTCGCGGATTTGGTGCCTTCAATCGTCAATGACTTTGAGAGCGTTCCGCTACTACCTTGGCTCTCCGTTGGGTAAGTGCATTCTCTGTTTCCGGATGGCTTCTCAGAGCTTAACTAACAGATTCCAGGTTCATGGCTGGTAGCATTGTTACCGTGCTACCCCTGGGAAAGCTCTACGGAAAGTACAACGCAAAATGGCTGTATATTATATCTGTGGTGCTCTTCCTCGCTTCTTCCGCGCTATGTGGAGCTGCCCCGAATATGAACGCCATGATCGTTGGTAGAGTGTTCCTGGGAATGGCTGGTAATGGCATATATTTCGGAATCCTGGTATGTAATTGACCAGACCATCTGGCAAGAGGCTGGCTCTCACATTTCATAGACCCTTCTCTCGGTGAACACATCGGACATGGAACGTCCCGCGTATCTAAGCTTAGTGTAAGGATGCCCGAACTGAAATCTCAGAAGAATGGAGCTAACATGCTATCAGCGGATTTGTTTGGGGAATTGGGACGGTCCTAGGGCCAGTCGTTGGCGGGTACGGACTAGGTTACTGAATCCTCGGCGAAGTGGTCATTGTAGCTAACTAAATCCAGCGCGTTCGAGAAGGTCAACTGGAGATGGGCATTCTATATCAACCTCAGTACGACGTTCTGTTCCGTCTACTAATAGAGAGGCATGCTAACACCAGTTACGCAGTAATTGGTGGCGTTTTCTCCCCAGTTTACCTCTTCCTCCTTCCGACATTCGACCCTCAGCCGGAGGGCGTGAGTCTTCGCGAACGGGGAAGGAACTTCGATATCGTGGGCGCTGCGCTGTCCATCGGAACCATCATGTGCCTACTCATGGCCATCAACTTCGGTGGAGCCTTATACCCCTGGAACAGCGGGCAGATCATTGCCCTCTTTGTCGTCGCCGGAGTGCTTTTCATCGCCTTTGCCATTCAGCAGCGGTTTGCCTGGTTCACTACGAGCTCTGAGCGAATGTTCCCAACGCATCTGCTCAAGATCATAGAAGCTAATCTCCTTTTCATTGCGGCTGCCGGATGCAATGCGGCGGGCTTCATACCGATCTACTATATCCCTGTGTACTTTCAGTTCACCAGAGGAGACACTGCGCTTGAGGCGGCCGTCCGCCTTCTTCCGCTCATTGTCTTGCTTAGCGCTGCAATCATGGCTAATGGGTATTTGATGAGCAAGCTTGGGTATTATCAGCCCTGGTATCTGATAGGAGGCGCTCTGGCCTTAGCCGGGAATGTGTTACTGTGTATGTGCAGATTAGAGCTTGGGAGCTAGCCTTTCCGCAGCTAATGGTGCTCCATAGCCCTCATCGATCCTACCACAAGCACCGCGAAAATATACGGCTACGAAATTCTTGTAGCTGTCGGATCTGGCGTCTTTATCCAGGTACACAAATCTCAGCAATCTGACAAGGAGGTCAATTCGATCTAATGCCGTTCTTGTAGGCTGGATATGCAACTATCCAGACTGTCGTCCAACCCGCCGATACTGCGCACGCTATCGCGTAAGTAGAACCCGTCGCTTTTGCTACCCACCACATGCTAACAGTAATCCTATAGATTTATGATGCTAGGTAGGCTCTATTCACAGAACTACATTACCCTGGACTCTAACCTCCGGACCAGCTCAATTCGTCGGCATCGTCTTTGGACTCTCGATCTCCGGTGCCATTTTCATCAACGAAGCTCTTAAGGCCCTCCGGGTCATTCTACCCGATATCCCTGAGTCGCAGCTAAAACAAGTCATTAGCGGTATGCCCCAGCCCCTCTTCTTTAATCTCAAGAATCAAATCGCCGGCCATACACTAACCGGTGATTAACGAATCAGGAACCTCTTCCGGTATCCTTTCGCAGCTCCCTCGGACCCTTGTAGATGAAACGGTCGCAGCGATCGTATTTAGCATGCGGAAGATGTAAGTTCCCTTCGCCCTTGACGGGCGATATATGTGTAGCTAATAAATTCTCGCAGTTTCATCCCCGCATACGTCGCTGCTGCGGTCGCGCTTCTCGTTTCTATCTTCATCAAGGCAAGTTTTCTCTAGCTTTATACATGCTGCAGCTAACCATCTGGACTGGTACAGAGACACAAAGCCTTTCACACGGCTCGAGGCAGTGGCTAACCAGTTTGTTTTACCGCTTCGAGAGGAGGTTTTTCAGGTGGAATTGGGATCGTGGTGTTCGTGGTTGGAGATAGATTTTCTACATTAAAGCTATGCTGTGTACATCGCTCCTGCAAAGCAAAAGCGCAAAGGTCAAAATACCCACGTGCCAATACATCTCCCCACATGCGTGACATACGTAAAACCTAATCATTTCCGCCCTTCAAACATATGCCACTCAACCCAGACGGTGTACGTGAAATCCCGGTAACAAAAACGGTATTCCTGCACACGACAAGGGCGCCACATCCTCCACAGATACGATACTATTACGATTGCCTTAGCCACCCCGGTGCTCTGCAGGAGCAACACGGTCCGATTCATACGAGATTTCATGAGTGCCATAAAGTAGCTTCCCTGTTCCCATGGAGTTCTCCGGCATTCAGGGGAAAACCTAAACAGGGGGAAATATGTAGGGACCAGGGAGGACGGGCTAGCTCAGGCACTGACGATATCGCACCGTACCCTGAAGTCCTGTAATAAGCGCAGCTGTCATACCGCCACGCACCACGGCTGAGACAAGGCAAGGAAGGCGGTTGGGCTATTTCTCTCACTGGAATCAACCCAGCCAAGCCCCGTCCTTGGATGCCCTGGGAATAGCTAACGTGGTGGAGTATGCAGGCAGAGCCGGTAAGCCACGCGGAAGCACAGGGGATGGATCCGGGCCGGTTTCGTGTATGTGAGTGGTAACCGCATTATTAGGCACCGTTGCGGTATACGAGAATTCCATTTTCAGCTTTTTCAGGCCGGGCCTACTGGCCTCTTGAAGACGGGAACGCACCGCCTCATGCAATTGCATGGATGGAGCAGACGGAGTTTTGCGGACGCGTTGTGTATTTGGGGATACGGAGGTATTGGGCTGATGCGGATGGAGGAAAGATGTAGCGGATGAAATTGCACGCAGGTTGGGTCAATATGGAAGGATAGGATTAGTGGACGGACGATGGATTCGCCTTCGATTTCGGACTTTCATCAATCATCACGATACGGAAGGGCGCTACAATCCTCCCTCTAAAAAAAGCCACCCGGGCTCACCTGGGTACACCTGGTCGCGAACGGGCCACCGATATCGATATCCACCTGGTGGATACTGTCCGTTCGACGTCCCAGGTGGATTTTGGGCAGATCGGTCGTCTTGGCAGCTAAAAAGGAGGTTTCACCTGGCCAGGTGGAGGCGTTCGCGCCAACCGCGATTGCTAGCCCTTAGTGGCTTAGTGTGGCTTGGCGCGCACCGCGGGGTTGCGGCGTATACAACCCTCGCTACCTCCGTATCCCTTGACACGACAATTTAGGTCCTTAGGTTATCGATAAGAATCAACCAATTGGAAAATGGAAACGCTGGGTTAATATAAATATCCAATTGAATTCAGCCGCAAATATAAGCGACCTTGGCAAGGAACCTGCCGTGTCAAGGGATAGCAGTGAGTTTTGTTAGCAATTCAAGCCACCTGGGAGTCCATCTGGGCGAATTCCACCTGGACCTGTCGTTTTGAAGGGGGGATCCGGGTGGAAACACTGACACGGCTTGGTTAATCGATTCTGCCCTCCTTCGTGATATTTTTGACCCATTCCCCCTATCACGTGATCTGATTCAATGTTAACCATGAAGCCTCATATATTAGCCACAGTATCTACAGGCGCGCTCTTTCCGGCGAATCGCCTACCGAACGAACGCCTTCTACCGGGTGGAAAGCACCCTTGCTTTGGCGCCTGGAAGGGGCGTCTACACCCTGCAAATTGCGCCCAGGTGGGCCATAAAAGTATCGACCTGGCTGCGCCCACCTGGTGGAGCCGACCTGGCCAAAAAAAGTTATCGAACATGCCCTCAAGCACAGCAAAGCTGAGGTCTGTCATGGCAGCCCTCTCATGTCAGGCGATCGCTCGTGTATGGGGGGCTGAGTCTCATTCGGGGCGCTTTCACAGAAGAGTTACGGGGTGAAGAGGGAGGGGAGAAGGGATCGAGATATATATTGAGGCCATCAACTATGGGGTTGCCTTGACCATCTACTCTCACTTACAAATCCAATCCGCCAACGGCGTTTCGTTCGTCCCGGCTTCCCGTCTGCCTTCGTTTGGCTGTGTCTGTCGAGTTTTGGCTTTCTTTGGTGCGAGTGCGTGCGTCTGTCTGCTGTCTGCTGTCTGTCTAATGGTCGTTCGTTCATTTGCTGTTGTTGTAGTGTTGCATTACCAATTACTGTTCTACGCACTCCATCTCTGAGTTCATACTAGCGCACCTACCGCAATGAAGCACCTCACTAAAGCAACCCTCTTTTCCCTCTCTCTCCTTACAACTGTACACTCCGCGCCCGTCGTCGTGGAAACCCTAACAGGTGGTGCGCTCCTCGGTTCATCGTTCGGTGTGCCCGGCAACCAAAGCTTCGACTATGTCATTGTCGGCGGCGGAACAGCGGGGTTGGCGTTGGCGAACCGGCTTTCTGAGAACCCAGCTTTCTCTGTTGCGGTGATAGAGGCGGGCGGGTTCTATGAGATTAGTAATGGGAATTTGAGCCAGATACCGCTTGATGTGCCGATTGGGACGGATAAGAATACGCAGAATTATAATCCGTTGGTGGATTGGGGGTTTGTGACTACGCCGCAGGAGGTAAGAGAGATTTCCGCGCTGCTTGAGAACAGGGGTGCTTTTTCGTGGAGACTTGAGCTTGGGGGAGACAGCGCTAACGTGCTCAGGGAGCGGAAAACGCCATCGTCCACTATGCTCGAGGCAAATGTCTCGGTGGAAGCTCTGCTCGCAACTTCATGGCATACCAGCGCGGCAGCAAGAAGTCCTACGACATGTGGGCTGATCTTGTCGGGGACTCGAGCTACAAATGGGATTCCTTCCTGCCGTATTTCAAGAAGAGCTTGCAATTCACTCCTCCCGATAGAAACAAGCGCGCAGCGAATGCGACGCCAGAGTATGATCTCGACAGCTTCGGCAATGGCGGCGGTCCGATTTCCGTGACGTTTTCGAATTATGCTCAAGCGCTCGCGTCGTGGGTTCAGAAGGGTCTGGCGGAGATCGGCATCAAGCCAATTAAGGGTTTTACGAGCGGAGAGTTGTTTGGTTCTTCTTATGTGCTGGAGACTATCCGTGCGAAGACGCAGATAAGGGAGTCGTCGGAAACTGGGTTTTTGCAGCCCGCTTTGAAAAGAGGCAATTTGATCGTTTTCCAGCAGTCATTGGCGAAGAAGATCATCTTTGACGACAAGAAATCAGCTTCCGGGGTGCTGGTGAACACCCAAGGGAAGGTGTATACCTTGTCCGCGAAGAAGGAGGTCATTATATCCGCCGGTGCTTTCCAGTCTCCGCAGTTGTTGATGGTTTCTGGTGTCGGGCCAGCAGCAACATTGCAGAAGTACGGAATTCCAGTGGTAGCTGACCGGGCTGGTGTTGGTCAGAATATGTGGGTAAGTTGTCAATATTCATTGTACCCAATTGCGAAGATATGAAATTGACTCATTGCGCAGGACCATATTTTCTTCGGTCCAAGCTACCGCGTCAATGTTATCACTGGCTCTGCCATGAACAATCCTCAGTATGCTGCACAAGCTGTCGAGGACTTTAACAAGAGACAAGCAGGGATACTCACTAACTCAGGCGGTGACTTGTTCGGTCCGTTTGCCCCCCGTTATACCCATTGCAGTTCATACTAAGTTGTCTAGCTTGGGAAAAGTTGCCCGCGAAAAGCCGCAAATCTCTTTCCAACTCCACTCTCGCCTCTCTCGCCACATTCCCCTCGGACTGGCCTGAAGTGGAGTATCTCAGCGTCGGCGGCTTCCTCGGCGACAACAGCAACTACGCTCTGAACACACCCACAGACAACTACAATTATGCCTCCGTCGTAGCCGCTCTCATCGCGCCTCTCTCTCGCGGAACCGTCAGCATTTCCTCCGCCGACATGGCCGATCCACCAATCATCGACCCGCGCTGGCTCATAGATCCGGCAGACCAAGCCGTCGCCGTCGCTGCATACAAGCGTGTTCGTGAGTTCTTCACCACCCAGGCGATGGCCCCTGTGCTCATCGGCTCGGAGTACTTCCCTGGTCTCAGCAACGGCACGCAGAGCGACAGCTCTCTGCTAGCTCTCATCAAGCGCGGCTTCCAAACGGAGTGGCACGCCAGCTGCACGTGCAAGATGGGCAAGAAAGATGATAAGATGGCAGTGGTGGATTCGACGGCGAAGGTGATCGGTGTTGGCCTGTTAAGAGTAGTGGATGCGAGTTCGTTTGCGCTGTTGCCGCCTGGGCATCCAGTTAGCACGGTTTGTGAGTTACTCTAAACACCTTTCCCTATGGAAGTTGGACGATTGAAGAAGCCTAAGATATCAGTACGTTGGCTGACGATGCGGTTTTTACCTTACAGATGCACTTGCGGAGAAGATTGCGAATGAGATCAAGAAGGATGCTGGAGGTACATAAGGATGTGACTATAGACGGAAGATACATTATTCCCTTTCAGTAGAGACTCGTGATAATCTGATATGAAATTCTCTTATGGCGCACTTACCTCCGTTACCATTTCTCCATCTGTTGATAGTCGTACATACGCTATGTCACATATTGAATGGTTACACGCATTGCACCAAGTATTGTGAGAACTCGTATGCATAATATTGCATCCTACATCCGAGTGGAGTTGAAATCAACTCTTGGAAATCAATTCAGTCTGCCAGAGTGATATTGATGTTTCCTTGAAATACTCATGGAAGGGGATAGATTGCCGGCCTCAAAAGTAGTCTTTTCTAGCATTTGTAAGCTGCTTTTACGAAGGACAAACGCCATCGTTAATTGATGTGTAACGCAAGGCTTTGGCCAGCGGAGTTAGGAGCCCTCTCTCGAAGCTTTCACATTGCTTTGTAATGGAACCCTTCGGAGAAAGGCAATAAGGATTGTTGATTACAAAGCCCTCCTTCATTGTGCGATTAAGCTTGCGGAAAGAGGCCGTAAGGTACTGGTGATGCTTGATACGAACGGTGCCCTCCCGAGGTCGGGCGCAGAATTGTGTCTCTGCGATTTCCGCTGCGGCTGAAGTGACGGAGCCGGAGTCACCTCCTCCTTACCTCTTGCGGATAGTGATATGCGCATGAGTGTGCGGACCCTCAACTGCATCTGACCGAGGCAGGGAGCAGAATACGGCATCCCAAGAAGTGCCTCTGGATCTGCAATATACTGGCTGAGCGCTCGAAACGGAACTGGCGGTCAGCTCCGGGTTTCGGACCTTTGAGCGTAATCCTGCTTGGTTGGTAGATACTGGGTGCTTTGGTCTTTTAATTAATGCGCGTCCGTAGTTGGAGTCGTATAGGACCAATACGAAGAATTGTACGAGAGGGAGGCTGAAGAGTGCGTGTTCCTTGCCTTACCTCAGCGAGCTCAGACGTGATTTTTTTGGCTAGCGTCGGAATAACAGCTACGCCGTCTCCTTCTTGCAAAATCACGTCTGAGACGGTTTGGCGAGTTTTGTTAAAATCCTAAGCAAAATCCGTAAAACGGAGATTGCGGATATCTAATTCATTTATTCACACAACGCGTTATTATTACCACACGTAGTTACTTTTTTTTCAAGACTTAGGGCTTCTAAATGGTATAAAATTTATTATACGGCTATTGCTTAGTCCTAATATTAATTTTATTAAAGTTAAAAAAAGCGCTGTTAAAAGCCTAAGTATATATTATATCTTATTAAATAGTCCACTAATATAGATAAACCTATATGGATATATAGATATCTACTACTTAAAGCTATTGTAACACCTAGTAGGTGCTATAGTTGGGTCCTTCCTTGAAAATATCCTCCCTTGGCCCAGAGCTACTACTAGGGGGTAAGCTTTGGGCAGAGCCTTGTGTAGAGCCTTAGTAGAGCTTCGTGCAGAGCTTCGTGCAGGGCTTCGTGCAGAGCCTCGTGCAGAGCCTCGTGTAGAGGTAGAATTGTGGCCTCTACCGCGACAACTTTCTCTCAACGTCGCGCGGGTATAAGGAGCTGAGGATCTCATAGCTTTATAGAGTAGGCTTTTCTCTATAATTTGGTGCACTTTTAAAGTTAATAGGTATTATAGGAGGGTAGATTAATTTCGTTAAAGTTAACAAAGTCTTCTCATATAAATAGTGTTTAGGTTTTCTATAAAGCTCGCCAAAGTCTCTCAGACCAAGAAAACGATTGCCGTCCTAAATCAGCTTATATCCGCACAATCGATTTCTTGGTCTGAGCTTCTGAGGCAATTCCTTACCTCGGCGGGCTCAGATTACCTCAGCAGGCTCAGACGTGATTCCGTTGGTGCGGATTTTCAATCGGTCCGCAAGCTGACTAACTACATTTGTGCAAAACCACCGGAATCACGTGTGAGGCTGTTTTCCAGCATTTATAGACCGCGTTAACATATTATACGATTTTCCCTATATTCGCGGTTAAATTGCTTAACCATAACGGCTTAAAATACTACCAAAAGTTGATTGATTAGAGAGACAACCCGATATTTCATAAATATTGGGTTAAAATTAGCCTATAACAGCCCAAAGTTAAGATTAATTTTAATTTAGTTAATAAGGAGTAGTATAGCCTAGTAGAGAATTAATAGCTAGTTTAAGCTCCTTTTCTCTTCCTATAGATAGGGCTCTAGATTCTACGCAAAGGCCTTATACGCCTTATACTAAAAAATAGGGTAGCTTTATACTAAATGTTATGGCACCGTAACGGATCTAGTCAGGGGGCTCGCTTGAGCCTTGGCACATGTATATAGACGTGTCCTTTTCCACCTTCTGCTCCTTATCTTGATATCCGAGTCCATAGACTACCAATTGTACAGGCTTGCATACGTTCTTTACGGCGCTCGTGCCTCAATTGACTGAGTCGCTGTAACACTAAATAGCTTAAGAATATCTTATAGAAGGCTACTAAGTTTTATAAAATAACCTTATAGAGGTAAAAGGGAAGGGTTATAACCCCTATAGCGGTAAGGTTATTAATCTAATATAGCTATATGCTAAAATAGCCCTTCTATTTATCTAGTTTGGGCTATATTATTAATAGTAGTATATTAAGCAGTATAATACCTATATAGCAGATTTTAAAGCAGTCTATCTATAAGGAGTATTCCATTATTAACCTTATAAACTCTCGTAAGAGAGAGTTAAAGTAATAACCTACTATTTACTCTTAGTTTTACTTCCTAGCGTACTAAATCTAGTCCTTACTAACCCCCTTTAGCTCTACTATCTTAGCGCTAGCGCTCTACCTAATATACGTCTTCTTCTTTAAGAAGACTCTAATATATTAAAAGGCCTTTACGACCTAATCTCGCTATAAATTATACAAGAGGGCCGCCTTATAGTCCCTACCACTCTTAATTAGGCCTATATTATACCATATTAAGCGCCTACTAAAGTCCGGAAAGAGCTTAGTACTAAAATTCTAGCGGTATAGAAAATAAAAAGCTAGCCCATCAAGTATATAAATAAGCGGCTTCCTATTCCGTAGGGCCTTAATAGTTTTAAAGTAGCCGTACTAGTTCTGCTTACCTATACGCGTAATAAGCGTATAAAAGTAGCGCTCTAGCGATAAGGTGGCGCCCTTAGCCTAAAACTTATAGTAGATACTTTAAAACTTATCTTTAATATAGCCGTTAAGGAGGGTATCTCTACCCGTATTAATAAACTACTTTTTTTTACACTACGCGTCCCTCCGCTATAGTGTTTTTAGGTACTCCCTAATACTATCCTTCTACAAAAATAGGTAGCTATTTATTTTTTATAGCTTTCTATATCTAATAGAGGTCTATTAAAGCGGTAATATAGCTATAAACTAACCGCTATAAGAGCCGCGTCTCCTCTTAGGGTATATTAATATTAGCTTTATAGCTCTTCCCTTTTAAGAGCTAGCTTATAACCTTCTTAATAAGAAAAAGAAGTAGCTTATCCTCTATAATAGTATCGCTATTATAGTACTACTTCCGTTTATAAAAGGCCTAGAGCTAGATAATATATTAGCTATAGGGCGCAATACTTTTAGGAGGGAGGGGTATTATATCCTTCTTACCTTAAACTCCTTCTGCTTTAGATTATACGCTAAAGATATGTTTTTAGTCCTAGTAATATATATAAGGGCGAGAACATACTGCGCGTTAGCGCGTAATTCGGCATTATTAGCGATATTAATCTCTACGCGGTTAGTTAGCGCCATTTTATATAGTAGGTATAATAGTAGACGTGCTGCCACGATTAAAGATTAGGTGGGGAGGACTTTTTTATATATAATTAGGGCCCTAATGGCCCTAATTACCCTATAGTCGGCGTTAATTAGTGGCTTAATTAGCGGGCGGCCCTTAATACGCGAATATCCACAGTTTGGCGCTAGTAGCGCTATAGATATACGCCAGGTGGCTGGCTGAACATATAACTTTTTCGCTAACCGACGATTAGCCGGAAATATCAAGGAATTGACCCCCTGTTCAAAAGTAGTTTAGCGAATGTTGAATTATCCGCAAAACAAACAGGGGTATCAATTCCCCTATAGTCTGTGCTTCGTAAGCGGAGCTTAGTGGGCGGGGGATGGTGATTGGTGGAGATGACAAGGACCCTGGTCTTAATATCGCCGGCTTGTGCATACGGCTGCCTTCGATTTCGTTGTTATCTGAAGGACCAAAGTAGACGTTACTACCTAAGGTACGAATATCAGAGCACCTTAGCCGCATCATAAGCAGCTGGGTATGTAAGCAGCGGTGTTAGACCAGAGTATGCACGATCCTTTTCCGGAGGTTGCACAGCAAACTCTAGCTTCCAAACCACCCTCTGCGCCCCAGGCAGTGCAGGCCTCATGGTAACACTGCGCAGGTGGGATTTGGGGGCAGAAAGTGGAGGGTATTAGAAATCAGCTACATTACAAATCAGCATCGTCGGAGAATCATTGAGAAGCACGAAGGGGTTTCACAGTGGAAATTGGTGGACGCCCACGGCGGGTGAGTATGACCAGTGAAAGGACAAGTATCTCTAGGGACAGCCTTTGACGCTGAGTATTTAACCACTATGATGGTAGCATCAGCAGAGGTATCCACCATCTCCTCCATCGCTACTCTGAACATTCTCTCCATCGAACCGAATTCACTTCACTTTCCCAAGACCATACCAGTCAAATTATCACTATGACTAAGCCAATTGTTCTCTACTCTCATGCTTCTGTAGGTGACCGTCGTTAGCTACATGACCTAATGCTAATTCTATTTTACATGTAGGGGCCTAACCCTTGGAAGGTTGCGGTTCTGCTTGAGGAGCTCGGTCTGCCGTACGAAACCAAGTTCATGGAGTTTCCTGATCTCAAGAATGAGCCATACATTAGCCTCAACCCAAATGGCCGTGTACCAGCTATTGAAGATCCTAACACTGGCGTCGTTCTCGGCGAGGTGAGCTCCACATTCCCTCCGGAAAAATTGTCGCACCGCTAACGCAGGCCGATGTAGTCCGGGGCAATCCTCCAGTACATAGTCGAGACCTACGACAAGAGCAACTCTCTTACCTACAATTCTTCCCCAGAGAAGTATAAGGTTCTCCAATGGCTGCACTTCCAGATGTCCGGCCAAGGTCCCTACTTCGGCCAGAAGGCGTGGTTCAGCAACTACCATGCCGAGAAACTACTCTCTGCTGAGGAGCGCTATGCCAACGAGATCCGCCGCGTACTCGGCGTCATCGATGCCCACTTGAAGAAGCAGGGCACGCCGTACCTTGTCGGCGATAAGTGCACGTTTGCGGACCTTGCATGGGTTACCTGGAACTCGCTTCTTGGATGGCTTGTGCCCGACCTTGATACGGAGAAGGAGTTCCCAGTGTTTCATGCTTGGAATCAGAGGTTGGTGACGCGTCCAGCGGTGAAGAAGGTTCTTGAGGAGAAGGCAAAGATGGTATAATTTTTAGCGTCGTGGATTAAAGATGATTTGACCATCTTCTGTTAGTTTCGATGTTTGGAGGATTCTGTAGGCTAGCAGTAAAATAAACATCTGGTTCGGGTTATGAGGCGTGCCATGAATCCCTTGACTTCTGTGATATCTATAAACGCGAAGACGCGAGACTTGTTATTATAACGTTGATAATAGCTCCTGGGTTGGACAACGAGGTATGCGACAGTCTTAGAAACCGTAGTGAGCCGAGATAATAGAAGTGTTGAGTAAAGAATGGATATCCTACGAAGTTGCGAGACGACTGGGGGGTTCCCTTTGCTATAGCTGAGGAAACATCCACTTTAGAAATGGGGTGTCAAGCTATAGCAATGGTATTGGATTGGTTCGTTTTTGGATTGGATTCTGGTAATTAATTATAACCAGATGTTCTGGATTTGGGCTTGATTGGATCTGGTTTGGTTTGGTGATTAAGGCTAGAAAGTAACCGGTGAACCATATATATATATAGTAATTTTTATAAGTATTTTAGAGAGGAACCCTAGTATATTATCTTTAATCACCTTCTTTTTAGGATTTCCGGTTTTAATTGAAATAAAATACTTAACTAGGGGCTTTAAATATCCTATTTCGGCGCACTAAATATTTAAAGTCTCTCTTTTTATCTTATCTATAGGGTTATTTATACCTAAGCCACTATTGGTAAATCTATGGGCTTTAATATTAACAGAGTTAAAATAGCTTATTGCGGCTAATATTATTAATACTATTTAGCAGATTATAATAGGAATATCAGTCTTATTAGTTAGGCTATAGCTTTTTAGGCATACAATTTTTTTTATCTTATACGTAATATTATATATAAATCCATCCGTCCGTATTGGCGTAGTATAATCTATATTAATACTACTAATACTTAATATCCCTAAGCAGTCCTGTTACTAAAAGGCTCTATACTAAAGGCATTATAATTAGCAACTATCTTTTTAATAATACTCTTTAGCTTCTTTAAGTTAAAGTATATTTTAGTTTTATAGGTCTAGCTAAATAGGAACTTATATAATCTCTTACTAAATACCTATAAGGGGACTTTATAGATAGGGGGCTATAAGGACATAATTATAGAATAGGATAGATTGGTAAGAAAGACAAATTCTTAAGGAGGTAAGGCCTCTAGGATTGTAGAGACTATATACTATAGGTATATACCTCTAGTATATAACCGGTAACTATTTAAGGGACGTTTAGGGGTTATCCTAAGGGCAACCTAAGGTGTCCGCAATAATATTCCTTATATTACCCCCCCCCTTTCTTATAGTTAGCCCCTAATTACTATTACCTTATAATAGGGAGATTATAAGGGCTCGTCCCGGAAGGGGTTTAGAGAGCTATTAAAAAGATATTAGTATACTACTGTATATTATCTATCTATCTAACCCCTACTTTAAATTCCTAAAAAACTTTAATAAGAAAAAAATATAACTAGAGAAAAAATATAAAGATTACTAGGAGACCTATTAAGAGCCTACTAAAAGTATACTAGTAACTACCTGGGTTAATCTAAGAATTTTTATATAACTCTATTTCTAAGCCTTTATACCAGTCTATAATTAATTATAAGTATTATAGGCAATTTAGTGTTCTAGTATGGTTTTATAGAACCTTTTTAGTATAGGATTTAATGTATAGAGCCTTAGCTTACCATTATCTCTAACTACTAAGATATAGTCTATAATCCTTTCTTATAATCCCTTATATTACTAATATATTGCTTCTATATTTTCCCTTAGGCTTATTAGATATAGGTAGTGTATATATTAATTAGTTAAACAGACTTATCTCTTAAGATTTAGTATATATACTTTTAAATCTAGTAGTCCTACACTATATATTTAGTGTAGCTCTACTACCTAGCAAATAGGGATACTTTGTAATAGCAACTATAGTATCGTTTAGGTATAATTTAACCTATATACGTCTTTAATTAACGTTTTAATTACCTTCCCCTAGCTATATACTTAGTTTTTATAAGGACGTAATAGCTAAATAGCTTATACGCGTATTTTCTTTTTTTTAAATAGCGCTATTGTAACAGAGTTATATTAGTAAGGTTACAGCTATTTACTAGAAGGGTATTAGACGGTAAAGTATAAAGACACTTTACTTATTAAACTTAATCCTTTTTCTTAATACCTTACTTCCTATTACTAACCTTTATCTAATTTTGGACGTATCTTTAATATATTATTAAGATTTTTTTCTTTTTTATTATTAATTTAATATACTTCTTTAATCTCCTGCTAACTACTCTTTTAAGTAAATTCTATAGCGTATTTTAGCCCTACCTTTATATATAGAACTCTAACCTCCGCTAATCTATAACTAGTACTAGTCCTACCTAAATAATTTTACCTATATATCTTTAAAAGATTAGAAATCTAATATTAGGATTCTAAAGGCTTATAATAAGACGCACTATATAAAATCTAATACCTTTAGTCCTTATAATTAATATATACGTACTAAGAGCGGTAGTTATATTAAGGTAAGCTTTTCTATTCTTAATAGATTTTTATTACTAAATTTAAGCTTTAATAGCCTAGGCCTAAGTAGCGACATTTTTTTAATATCCTTAACTATTATATTACCCAGGCTCTCTCTTATTCTAGCATAAATACTAAATAACTTAGTTAAATTTAAGACTATACTACGGCTATCTATACTGCCTATAATTCCTAGTAAACTAGCTAATAACGCCTAATATAAGAGTAAGGCTAGTATACTAAGGATAGGGTAAAAAATGGGGGTAATAAAAAGAAGGTTACTATTTACTATAAGAAGGAGTTTATGTATACGCGTTAAGTTTTAAAAGAGTATAATATAATGCGGTACTAAGTAGATTACCCTTTAGGTACCTAACGGATAGGTAACTAATAGTTGCTATAGTAAGGTCTTAATGGTTTTGGATTATACTAGCTAGCTAATATCTCTATTTATTTTAGGGTTAAGCGTATCTTTATTAACTATAAGCTTACGCTATAAGAGCTTTATTAGTATTGGTTTGGACCTAATATTAGTGTTAAGCGTTTAAGGATCTCTACCTTAGCTACACCTTATCGTCCTACCCCTACTAAGGGGTCTAGATCCTATTCTTATTAACTATCGCTTAATAGCCTAATAAATACTAATCCTACTCCTAAGGATAAGGTATAGTGGCTTTTTAGATTAGGTATTTAGGGTTTATTTTTATATATAGTAGCAATTAAGGACCTTAATTATGTGCTTAAAAAGGCCTTAAAAGGCTTTTAGAAAGGGCTTAAGAGCCCTAAAAATAATATTCCTAGTATAGATTAATTAATAGGAATACAGTTCTAGCAAAATGCCCTATTAATTCTATACTATATACGTAAAAAGGCTAAGGACCTATTTTACCTTAGGCTATAGCCCTAATCTTTATAGTTTCCGGAGCCTGTCTATTCTATATCCAATTTAACTTATTTACTCTTTTCGCGAGCTTTCTTTATAGGTTATAATAACACCATAGTATTAGAGCACTTTTTATAATTTGTAGATTATAGACCTTAGTCCTAATATTCTTTTAAAATATCTTTATAATAATTAAGGCAATCCTCTGGTTCCTATATAAAGTCTTTAGCAGGCTAGCCTAACTATTTAACTTTATATTAAAGCTTGTTCTTAATAGACTTATAGCGTAGTATAGCTTTAACCTTATACCGCTTGCTTATTACCTTAGAGTATTTAATTAGGCCTAGACAGAAGTTCTTTTCTAATAGTAGTCTATGCTATAGCTCTAGTAGGTTTATATAAAATACTAGATATATATAGGCTATAGATAAGGATAGCTAGAGACAGTAGGCTAACTTACTAATTTATTTTTTAATTTAGAAGGGACCTAGGTATCTTATATTACGCTTTTTTAATAGTTAACAGGTCTTAATATTTGTTAAATATAATAGAACCTTATCGCCTACTCTAAAATACTTATCTTAGTACTTACGGTTATACTAAAGTCTCTATTACTTTTAAGCATTTTATAGGCTCTGCTTTATATACTTTTATTACTCTTTCTATTCCTAGAGGTATCCTTATACTCTTTAGTAAATATTCTTAAACTTTCTAGTAGGATTCTATAACTAATTATACGGCCTTAGCTAGTAATTATTAGGTATACTATTAAACCTAAATATTTAGACGCTATAGGCAATCTAGATTAGTGTATACTTATATAATATATATTACTTTAAATTATAGGCGTACTCTATATATAGAAGTAGCTTATACTAGTTATCTTACTAGTAGTTTAAATATATTTATAGGTAAGACTCTAGTTCCTAGTTTTAGCATTCTATTTACCTATCCGTTTATAAATAAAAAGCTATACTATAATAGTAGTCTATCTTTAAATAGAAGTATAGGTTTAACTAGTACTAGCTTATAAAGACGCTGCCCCTATTAGTAATAATAGAGTATAGCTAATCTACTTTAAGAGAGTATTTCTCCTTAATTAGGTTAGTAAGCGCTTATATATTAATTATTTCATTAACAGAAAGGTATTAAACGTACTTTAAAAACATATTAATAAGTATAAAGACCGAATTATATATTCGTCCTTAGCTATCTTTAAATAGCGGGAGATCTATAATAAAGTTTATAGGGTAATATTACTATAGCTTACTAGCGGGGGGAACTAATTTAAGTAAACTCTATAGCTTATGCCTTTGGATTTTATATACTTAATACTTCTTATAGTAGCTAATATACTTCTTTACTTCCTAATTAAGCTTTAGCCAATAGTATTTACACTAAAGTAATTCTACTATTTTAGCTTAACTATAGTGGCCGCCTAGAGGATTATTATAATTCTTTATAAAAATCTTCTATTATAGATTTACTTTTTATAGCACCTAAACCTTACTAAATCTATATAGTAGGCCTATTAAGTCTAGTTTCTAATAATAGCGCCTAGTAGCTTCCTTTCTATTATAGTTACTATTACAGACCTTATATTGGCAGTAGTAGCACTACTAAGGAGAAATATAAACGGACTAGTGGTGGAAGCACAGGAGGTACTAGAACTAGTTAAACTATAAGATAAGGGGTAGTTAAGTTATATAATAAGTTACAAAAGGATATCTGTTAATCTATTAAATCTATAAAATCTGCCTATATACCTTATATACCTCGCGTACCTTATATACTTAGTATTTCTTAGGCGCAGTATTATATATTTAAAGGACTACAGTCCCTACCTAGATAGTTCTCTTCTTTATAGTAAATCTTAGAATATAATTAGAGTTAATCTATTAGGCAACCACTTTACTAGTTATTATTACGTTATTAACTTCTTATTTACCTATATACCTAGCCTATTAATAAGTTTACCGTAGTTCTTACTATAAGGCTTTATTATATATTTACTACTAAGGTTATAATATTAACAAAGTTAAATAATATACTACTAAAAGCAGCTGTTATAACGGCGTCTACAGCAGCGACTACCTTGGGGTTAGGTAATAATACTAGTATAGCAGATACTAACTTATAACTAGTTATGGTCAGATAGTTATAAGTAATAGTTAATTAATTAACAGATAATAATAGGATACTTAAAGAATAAATTAACGGGATAGGAGTAGTAAAGATTAAGCTACTATCTATTAAGTGATTCTTAGGAGAGAAGTTAAAGCTTAAAGGATTTCTTATGTAAATGCACTTTAAGGTTATATAAGAGGGAGTAAAGCTAGTAACAGCTATAGACTAAATAGCCTACGCGGGACTATTCCTAACGGGGAGAGTACTTAAGTGGTTTAAGCCTTATCTTACAGAGATATAAAAAAATGGCATAATAACTACTAACTAAGAAGTATAATATATGTTTGCTAGTTAGAATGGATTTGCGGAACAACTAATATAAATATTTAAAAACCTAGAGGCGACCACTATAGTAAAAAAAAGCTTTAAAATTTAGCATAGCGAACCTTAGTAATTAAGTATATAATATAGTTTTAAATATTAGTAATATAGGTTAAATAAAATAATAAGGCGCTTATAGCATAGTATAAATAGGGACTTAAAGTAAAAGTCTAGGATGTAATTATTCTAATAGAAGATGCAGATACCCTAAGGGAACTAATTAATTAAGCAATTAAGATTAATAATAGGATCTACTAGAAAGAATAAACTAAAAAAGGTTAGGATAGAGTTCTATAGTTATATAAGGCGCAGAGTACATAACGATAAAGTTAAAGTTAAAAACTATAGTATGGTGCAGAACTAATAAACCTAAGTAATACTAAAAAATCTAAAAGATAGAATAAGAAACTATAAAAACCTAAAGGTTAAGGATTAAATAATTATAGGACTAAGGAGCAGAGGCCGAACTAGGGATTTTAGTAGTAGAAGATATTTAGACGGACTCTATAGTAAGAAAAATAGTTTAAAGAGGGAGCTTATATAAATTATAGAAAATAGGATTATTTTATTAGAGATTATAGAAGTAGTTAGAGTTACTATATAGTAAAAGGAATAAAACTAGTAGACAATATATATATATAAAGGGATAATAGTATACTATAAGGAATAAAAGAAGGTTTAATTAAGAGTTTTGCGTTTTATTATAATAACGCATACCAAATTTATAAAAACGCTAAGTATGGCGCAAGCTATTAGCCATAGAAGCTAAAATTATTAAAGTTTAAAGGAACTAATAAACTATCTTATAGATTGGATATTAAGGATAATAAATTTAATATAGGCGAAAGATTTAGTAATAATACGGTAATAAAGGCAGCTTACTAGAAGCATATAAACCTTAAAGAGGTTATAATAAAAGTAAAAACTAAGACTACTATAAAATGAGGGTTAGCAATAGAAATTATAATACTATTAGATACGGCATCTATTACTTTATAAAACGGAAGGAAAAATATCTAAGAAAAAGAATTAAGTAAGTAGACGACTGCTAGTGCTAGCTTACTACTTAATAAAGGCAAAAGGCTATAGGCTTAAGATTTTTAGGAAGAGATAAAAGACGCTTAAAATTCTTAAAAAGAGATAAGATATACTTAAGGACCTATAATAGATAACAACTAATAGAGTAGAGTAATAGCTTAGTTTAGTAATATACGAATAAGCTTAGGACGGAGTATCCTAAAGGTATAAGATTCTTAAGATAAGATAAGTAAGATTTAAGATTTTTAAGATAAGATAAGAATACCGTAGAAGCCTAGTTAGACTAAGGCTAGAGCTAAGCTTAAGAAAGAAATAAGCTTAGGATTAAGAGTTTTATAAGACTAAGATTTTAATACATAAATAAGGGCTATTAAGAAAATCGATATTAAGATTAAGAAGTAGGAAGACTTTAAGAATCCACTTATAAGGCAAAAAATAAAAGAAACTATAGAGGAATTTAGATAGAGAATCCTTATATAGTAAGAATAGAAACTAGACCAGAGATCTAGTATACTAGGTTATATTAGGGATAGAGTACCTATATAAAGAATAACTAATAGGCCTAAGATAGGTATACTAAGAGTAAAGTAGCTTATTAAACTAAAACAAGAAGAGGATTTAGAGATCTCTGTTAGGTTTAAAAAATAATATATAAAAGGCTATTATAACATAGTAATAAGAAGATACTTCCTTACGGATAAGCTGTATATACTCTAATAGCCATACTAAAAGTAGTATAGACAACAATATAATGATAAGTAGGAAGATTTTTATATATAGTTAAATAAGCGAGTTATTTAGGACTACCTTATTACGGAAAAAGCTATAAGTTATATTAAGGGAGCTTTAATTATAATATTAAAAGATCTAAAGGAATAATTAGAGGACTAGAAAAGTAAAAGGTAAATCTTAGTGCTTATAAATAAAGTTATAACGTTTAGATTATTATAATAAAGGTTTAAACTTAAGGATAAAAATAAGTTAAGAGTTAACCTAAAGCACTTGGCATATTATACGCTATTATAGATTATATATTGTCGGAACACATGACCTAAGGCTAATATCACGTAATGTCGTAATCGTAGTCTTGTTAGGTTGTATGATGGTTGTCCTCTAATCGTACATAAAGAGGTGCAATTTAAGGGGTTTCCTGAGCTCGCTTAGCTCACGTAATTGCGACCATAAATTCCTGTTCGAACTCGTTCAGACACTGGCGGTACTTAAAAAATGAAACCACCTGTGTATAGCCTCCGTAATTGCTTTGATAGAACTGTAAAACACAAAGGAAATACATAAGAAATCCCTCCCGAGTGCCTTCTAGGCTGCCTTCCAAACGGTGCTTCAAGCTGGCCGTAAGTCCTGCTTACGGCCCGTAAAATAAACCGTACGGCCTTTTAACGGGCCGTAAATAAACTATGCAGCCTTCTGATAGACTGTAAAATATAAAAGAAATACGCAAGAAATAAAACTGTAAAACACAAGAAATATATATAAAATTCCTCCGTATAACAGGTGCTGTAATTATATACTGGCGGTACTTAAAAATGAAACTACTAGTATAAAAAGATAGTAAAAAGAGACACTATTAAACGTCGTACGTTCCTAACGTTTTACCTATTCCCTATTATTTACCACCAAGATTGAGACTGTAAGGAAGCTTGGTTTTGCGTTTCTGAGGGCCACCAAGATTAATTTCGAGCTTTGACTTAAGCTAGGAAAAGGGCTTAACGAGCTTGCTCTTGCTATTGAATCTCTTCTTAATGTTGAGCTTTAATTTAAGCCTGATAAGCTTGTTCTTGTCGTCGAACTTCTTCTAGACGTTAAGCTTCGAGCTAAGCTTGGCGAGCTTAGCGAGCTTGCTCTTGTGCTTCCTTTTGCCATTTACCTTCTATCCACTCTGTAAGTACGCTTATAAGAGAGTGACGTCGATCGGTTGGTCGAATTTGAAATCCTTAGCTTTTAAGGTACGTAATTAGCTCTTGTAAGGTCTTTCTAGTAACAAGAGCAAAATCGGCTATTATAAAGCCTTGAGTTCGTAGAAATTGTGGAATTTGTACCAAATCGGAAAGTTATATGGCGTCCCTTATAATTCGAATGGTTCTTTCGTCAGAAACGAAGGTAGGCATAATGGCAGGTAAATAGGGCCGTTGGTTGGCAATAGAGGGTAGGCGAGCAGGTAAGGCCGTCGGTTGAGGTATGGTAGGCTGGCATGGCCGTCGATTGAGGTATAAGGTAGGGCAGGCTAGCAGGGCCGTCGATTGAGGTATAAGGTAGGGCAGGCTAGCAGGGCCGTCGATTGAGGTATGGTAGGCTGGCAGG
>Ga0307515_10002827_pt1 | contig 36936 bp, 32 predicted proteins | sample 17_EM_MG_FD_194513 | JGI IMG/M metagenome (GOLD analysis project Ga0307515, IMG submission 194513) | Populus trichocarpa ectomycorrhiza microbial communities from riparian zone in the Pacific Northwest, United States - 17_EM | ecosystem: Host-associated > Plants > Roots > Unclassified | place... | reverse complement strand
CGATGATCCACTGGGCAATGATCGACAACATGGGCCGCACCCTGACCGCACAAAACACCCAAACCTGGCATGACCCTCAGTCAGAAAACGGACAAGAATTACTTTAAATGCATTAAACGCCCTCTGACGGCAACCGTCTTCCTCATCGCCTCCGCAATCGTGCTCGGCACCGCCATCGCCCGGACCCACCCGCGACTTCGCCTCTACGGCGTCGCCTACGCCGTTCTTATCCCGGCGTTCGCGCTGTCCGGGTTCTTCGTGCAGCCGATCCAGGCATGGACGGGCTTCGCCCTCGCCGTCGCGACCGCCGTCCTGGCCGTACGCCTGCCCACGACAGTCGGGTCGGCTCCCGAAGCCGCCGTCGCGGCTGCCGCTTGACCAGCCCGCAGCGTCGCGCGGAACAACTCAATCCCACATCGAGTCCCTGGCGGCTGCGGGGTTCCTGGCCAGGCAGGCGGACCAGAACGCGCACGGCTGCGACCGACGACGCCGTCGAGGGCACACCGGCCGAGATATCGGCTGGCCGGCCCGTTCAGCGGCAGTGCCGATCAGCGGGAAAGGGCGAGACCTTCCAATGATCACCAACATCCCTAGGGTGCTCTACCCGGTGTGGGGGATACGTTTCGGGCTCTCTCGCGTGACCACACGAGTTACGGCCAGTCCACCGGGGTGTAGGGCAGCGGCGCTGTCGCCGTGACACCCTGCCCCGCATCCCGGCGGCGCGGGCGGCACGGTGTGCTCATGCCTGGTACGCCAGGTTGGCCATCATCCCGGTTTCGGCGTGGTAGATGTTGTGGCAGTGGGTCATCCACTGGCCGGGATTGTTAGCGTCCAGATCCACCGTGACGGTCTGATTCGGCAGGACGATCACGGTGTCCTTGCGTACGCCTGTCCCCGCGACGGCGAAGGTGTGTCCATGCAGGTGCATGGGGTGGAACATGCTGGTGCGGTTGACGAATTCCAGCCGGACTCGTTCTCCTTGCCGCACCAGCAAGGGCTCGGACTGGTCGAAAGTGGCGCCGTTGATGGTCCACCGGTAGGGCATCATCGCTCCGCCGAGGGTGAGTCGGTGGGTGCGGTCGGGGTCGTGGTCGGCCAGCCGCACTGCGTCCGTGGCGTGGAGTGTGCTGGTGAAGAGCACCTGGCGGTCCAGTTCGGCAGGGCGGCCGGTCGCGGCGGGTGGTGCCCCGGAGCCGGTCCGCACGATGGCGAGGGCCTGCCCGGTTTTTCCTTCGGCCGCGGCGACGAGCGGGAAGACGCCGTCGGTGAGCTCCACGGTGACGTCGGCGCGTTCGCCCATGCCCAGCAGCAGCGCGTCGGTGGTGACCGGGGTGACCGGGAAGCCGTCGGTGTGGGTGACGGTGAGTCGATGCCCGCCGAGCGCGATGCGGAAGGCGGTGTCGGACGCGGCGTTGACGATGCGGACGCGTACGCGTTGGCGGGGCTTCGCGGTCAGCACTGCCGGCGCGGTAGGGACCCGGCCGTTGATCAGATAGTGCGGGTAGGTGACGTCGCCCGCCCCGCCCAGCAGCGGCGAGATCATCGTTTCCATCCCGCCCATCGCCATGCCGCCGCCCATGTCCATGCCGCCCATATGGCCCGCACCGCCCATGGACTGCAGGGCGGCGAGGACCTGATCGGGGGTACGGCCGGTGCCGTCGACCCAGTCGTCGAGCACCACGATCCACTCGGTGTCGTAGCGGCCGGGCTCGGTCGGGTCGTCGACGACCAGGACGCCGTAGAGGGCGCGGTCGAGTTGCACGCCGGAGTGCGGGTGGTAGAAGTAGGTGCCCGGGTCTGGGGCGGTGAATTCGTAGGTGTGCCGGCGGCCCGGCGCGATCGGTTGCTGGGTGAGGCCGGGTACGCCGTCCATGTCGTTGCGCAGGGCGATGCCGTGCCAGTGCACGCTGGTCGCGACGGGGAGCTGGTTGACCACCTCGGTGCGGATGAGGTCGCCGGCGCGGGCCCGGATCAACGGGCCCGGCGCGTTCTCGGCGTAGCCCCAGGTTTGCACGGTGGTGTCGCCGAGGTCGAGCGTGACCGGCCGCGGGGTGAGCGTGGCGGTGACCGTGGCGGCGCCGGCCCGGCGTCGGGCCGCCTCGGCGTGTGCGACCAGGGCGGAGTCGGGGGTCACCAGGGCGGGGTCGGAGCTGAACAGGCCGCTGGCCCAGGCGGCCGTTCCGGCGGTCCCGGCCAGGCCCGCCGCGCCGGCGATGCCGGCAAGTAGGCGGCGCCGGGTGACAGCGACTGGCATGTCGGTACTCCTCGTCGAAATGGCCGGGCCCGGGGCGGTGCTGCTTCCAGGCTCGTCGGCGGCGATGAGGAAACCCGCGACGTTTGCTGAAGGTTTGATGAAGCCGCCGCGCTGGGTCGGCAGGATAGGGCGATGAGTACGCGTGTGTTGGTGGTCGACGACGAGCAGAGCCTGGCCAAGGTGGTAGCGAGCTATTTGGAGCGCGACGGCCACGATGTCGAGTGCGTCTTCGACGGGCAGGCTGCCGTGGATGCCGCCCGAGCGCAGCCACCCGACGTGGTGGTGCTGGACCTGGGGCTGCCCGGGCTGGACGGCATCGAGGTGTGCCGGCAGCTGCGTACGTTCACCGACTGCTACATCGTGATGCTGACCGCGCGCAGCGACGAGGTCGATCGGCTCGTCGGGCTCGGGGTGGGGGCCGACGATTACGTGGTCAAGCCGTTCAGCCCGCGGGAACTGGTGGCCCGGGTCCGGGCGATGCTGCGCCGTCCACGGACCACCGGGACCGTGGTGCAGGAAGAACCGGCGCGCGCGTTCGGCCCGTTGCGGATCGACGTCACCGCACGTGAGATCACCGTCGCGGGCCGGCCGGTCGAGGTGACCCGTACGGAGTTCGACCTGCTCGCAGCTCTGTCCGCCCGGCCGCGGATGGCTTTCTCCCGCCGGCAGCTCATTGACGCGGTGTGGGGCGAGGGGTGGGTCGGTGACGAGCACCTCGTCGATGTGCACGTCGGGCACCTGCGTCGCAAGCTCGGCGACGATCCGGCCGCGCCCCGGTTTATCCGTACGGTGCGGGGTGTCGGTTACCGGATGGGTGAGGGCTGATGAGCAGGGTGAGGCTGGGGTTGGCCGGGCGGCTGTTCGGTGCCCAGGTCCTGGTGGTCCTGGCCGGCGCTGTCACATTGGGGGTGGTCGCCGCCGTTGTCGGCCCGGCCATCTTCGGCCGGCATCTGCGGGAAGTCTCCGGACACGTGGACGCGGCGACGACACGCCATGTCGAGGAGGCGTACGCGTCGGCCAGCGCGCTGTCGCTCGGCGTGGCTCTGCTCGCCGCGCTGGCAGCCGCCGTGGCGGTGAGTGCCTACGTGGCTCGGCGGGTCGCTCGTCCGGTCGCTCAGTTGGCCGCCGCGGCGGCCGATGTCGCCGACGGCCAGTACGCGACCCGGGTGGCCGGGCCCGGTCTGGGTCGCGAGTTCGACACCGTCGCGGCGGCGTTCAATGCGATGGCCGAGCGCCTCGCCGATGTGGAGGTCACCCGCCGCCGGCTGCTGGGCGACCTCGGCCACGAGCTGCGTACCCCGCTGGCCACCATCGAGGCTTATGTCGACGCGGCCGAGGACGGCGTCAGCGTCGCCGACGAGGACACCTGGGCGGTGCTGCGTGCCCAGTGCACCCGGCTGCGCCGCCTCGCCGAGGACATCGCCGCGGTGTCCCGCGCCGAGGAGCACCAACTCGACCTACACCGGCGTCGGGTGAGCGTGGCCGAGCTACTCGACGCCGCCGGCGCGGCGGTCCGGCCCCAATACGGCGGCAAGCACGTCGACCTGCATCAGCGCGTCGCGGCTGGCCTACCTGACGTCGACGCCGACCCCGAGCGCATCGGGCAGGTCCTCGCCAACCTGCTCGACAACGCCCTCAGGCACACCCCGTCTGGTGGGACCGTCACGCTGGCCGGTGACCGGGATCCCGCCGGGGTACGGATCACCGTCAGCGACACCGGCGACGGGATTCCCGCCGCGCACCTGCCGCACGTCTTCGAACGCTTCTACCGCGCTGACACGGCCCGCGACCGGGTCCACGGCGGCTCCGGCATCGGCCTGACCATCGTCCGCGCGATCGTCGCCGAGCACGGCGGCCACGTCACCGTCCACAGCGGCGGCCCGAAACGCGGAGCCACCTTCACCGTCACCCTGCCCGCGGCCGGAGACCGGCTGCCATCACGGTGACGTCAGGCCCGCAGCCATGCCGTTCACCCATCGTCGCCCGCCGACGGATCAGCTCGGTGGTCGACGAGGTGCCGGCCGTGTCAGGAGGGACGGGCCGACGGGCGGCGAGCAGGATCGGCGTCGAAGCTCGCCGCGCAGCGCGTGGAGCACAAGTAGACGACGCCGTCGTCGGTGTCACGCCGCGCGGCGGCGGCTTGCGGGGTGATCCGCATCCCGCACACGGGATCGGCTGCCTCGGTGGCGGGCGAGCCGGGTTCCTCCGACGCCGTGTTCTCGTGCAGACCGGGTGCGCCTGGCTGGGTGTCGCGTTCGGCTGCTGTGTGCACCTGGGGTTCGACGGTGGCCGGTTCGGCGGCTGGCAGCGCGCTGGTGTGGTGGCGGCGGAGCCGGTTGGCGTTGCCGACGACCGACAGCGACGACAGTGCCATCGCGGCGGCGGCGATGATCGGGCTGAGCCGCAGACCGAGGAACGGGTAGAGCAAGCCGGCGGCGATCGGGATACCGATGCCGTTGTAGGCCAGGGCGAAGAACAGGTTCTGCCGGATGCTGCGCATGGTGGCGCGCGACAGCCGGATCGCGGTGACGACGCCGGTGAGTGAGCCGGAGATCAGGGTGATGTCGGCGGCTTCGATGGCGACGTCGGTGCCGGTGCCGATGGCGAGCCCGACATCGGCCTGGGCCAGTGCCGGGGCGTCGTTGATGCCGTCGCCGACCATCGCGACCCGGCGGCCGTCGGCTTGCAGGCGGCGGATCTCGTCGGCTTTGTGTTGCGGCAGGACTTCGGCCAGGACGCGGCGGACGCCGACCTGGCGGGCGATGGCCGCGGCGGTGCGGGCATTGTCGCCGGTGATCATGATGACCTCGATGCCGAGACGGTGCAGTGCGGCGATCGCGGCGGCGGAGTCGGGCTTGACGGCGTCGGCCACGGCGAACACGCCGGCCGGGCGCCCGTCCAGGGCCGCGAAGATCGGGGTTTTGCCTTGCTCGGACAGGCGCACGGCGATCGGGTCCAGCGAGGTGGTGTCGATCCTGGCATCGGTGAGCAGCCGGGCGGCGCCGATCAGGACGGCGTGTCCGGCGACGGTGGCCTGGACGCCTTTGCCAGTGATCGAGTCGAACCCGGTCGCCTGCGGCAGGGTCAGGCCACGGTGGCGGGCCTCGGCGACGATCGCCGCAGCAAGCGGGTGCTCACTGTCGGCTTCGGCGGCGGCGACCAGGGTAAGCAGGGTGTTGTCGTCGGTGTCGCCGACGGTGTGCAGGTCGGTGAGGGTGGGCTTGCCCGCGGTGATGGTGCCGGTCTTGTCCAGCACCACCGTGTCGAGCTTGTGAGCGGTCTCCAGGGCCTCGGCGGAGCGGATCAGGATGCCGGCCTGGGCTCCTTTACCGGTGCCGACCATGATCGACAGTGGGGTGGCCAGGCCGAGCGCGCAGGGGCAGGCGATGATCAGCACGGCGACCGCGGAGACCAGGGCGAGGGTCAACGCGGGCGGCGGTCCGGCGATGAACCAGACCGTGAAGGTGGCGATCGCGATGGCGATGACGGCGGGGACGAAGTAGGCCGACGTGGCGTCGGCGAGGCGTTGGATCGGTGCCTTGGAGGCTTGGGCCTGCTGCACCATGCGGATGATCTGCGCGAGCATGGTGTCCGCGCCGACCTTCGCCGCGCGGACCCGCAGCGAGCCGGTGCCGTTGATGGTGGCGCCGATGACGGTGTCACCGGTGCGTTTGGTGACCGGCATGGGCTCGCCGGTGACCATGGACTCGTCCACCGCCGAGCTGCCGGACAGCACGGTCGCGTCGACCGGGATCTTCTCCCCGGGACGCACCAGCACGTCGTCGCCGACGGCCACGTCCTCGACCGGGATTTCCTGTTCGGTGCCGTCGCGCATCACGCGGGCGGTGCGGGCCCGCAGGCCGAGCAAGGCTCGGATCGCCTCGCCGGTGACGGCCTTGGCGCGGGCCTCGAGGAGCCGGCCGAGCAGGATCAGGGTGAGGATGACCCCGACTGCCTCGAAGTACACCTCCCGCATGTCCGCCGGCAGCACCTCGGGCGCGACGGTGACCAGCAGGCTGTAGCCGTACGCGGCGGTCGTGCCGAGGGTGATCAGGCTGTTCATGTCGGCGCCGCGGTGTGCCAGGGCAAGCCAGCCGGTGCGGTGAATCGGCGCGCCGGTGTAGAACATCACCGGGGTGATCAGGGCGAGTTGCAGCCAGTGGTTGAGCAGCAGCGCCGGCACCCAGTCGGCCTTGAACAGTTCGTGGGCCATGACCGCGAGCAGGACCGGGGCGGTGAGCACCGCGCCGAGAAGGACCCGGCGGGTCAGATCGCGCAACTCGGTGCGCCGCTCGGCGGCCTGGCCGGCTTCGGCGTCGGCCGCAGTCAGTGCCTGCGGCGCCTCGGGATGCCCGGCCGGTGGTGGCGGGTTCGGTAGCTGCGTGACGGGCTGGGCGGAGGGTTCGACCACAAGGGAGCCGTGGATCATGTTCATGCCGCAGGTGAACCCGAACGTTCCTGCCTTGTCCGGCTGCAGCCGAACGGTGGTGCGGGTGAAGGCGGGAAGTGCGGCGCTGACCGCGAGGTCGCCGAAGACCACCCGGGAGGTGCAGTCACCGCTTTCCTGCCGGTCGAAGACCAACTCGACGGGTACGCCCTGGCGGACCCGGATCAGATCGGGGCGGTAGCCGCCGTGCACGGTGACCTGTATCCGCTGCACACCGTCGGTCAGGTCCGCGACGCTGGCGCGGCGGGGGGCGAAGAAGTACCAGCCGAGCCCGGCGACGGCGGCCAATGCGGCGAGCAGGACGGTGATGTCGGCGACGCCCATGGTGTCCTCCCTGATAGGTCTGCCTCTAGCGTGCTGCCCCCTACCCGCAGGGGGTAGGGACCTTTGGCCCCGTGCAGGTGCCGTTCGCCGGTACCCGCGGGAGGTAACCAGGCGCAGGGTGGAGGTATCCCGCAAACGGAAGGGGGATGTCATGAAACGGCAACCCTGGGGGATGTACGCGATCGCCGCAGCGATCCTCGTCGTCGGCCTGATCGCCGTCGGCGTACCGGCGAACACCCTGCTGTTCGGAGCGTTCGTGCTGGTCTGCCCGCTGATGATGATGGTCATGATGGGCGGAATGCACGGCGGACACGGTGGCACGAGCCCCGACGCCGAGCAGCACACCCGGACACCCGACGACCACGGCCAGGACCCCATCGTCCGGCGGTAATGCGCCGGGACGCTGACCAAGGAGATCGATCATCATGATGTACTACGGCACCGGTATGAGCGGTTGGGGCATGGCGCTGATGGGCCTGAGCGGCCTGCTGTTCTGGGGGCTGGTCATCGCCGGAATCGTCGTCGCCGTCCGCTACACCAGCCGCGTCGGCCTGCGCGGTGAGCCTGCTGTCCACGGGCCGACGCCACAGCAGACGCTCGCCGACCGGTTCGCCCGCGGCGACATCGACGAAGAGCAGTACACCCGGAACCTGAAAGTCCTCAACGAGACGGCACTGACCCGCGGGCCTGGCGGCTGACATGGACGCCGGCGCCGGATACGGGCTGTGGCCGCTGGTGGTCGCGAACACCGCGGTGTTCGCGGTGTTCGCGGCCAGTTTCTTCCACCCGCGCACCGGCCGGGACTGGCGGGCGATGAGCGCGTTCACCGCGTTCCTGCTGGCCCTGTTCACGGAGATGTACGGGATCCCGCTGACCGTCTACCTGCTGTCGGGCTGGCTGGGCTCGAGATTCCCTGCGTTGCAGGCCACCCATTCCGGCGGGCATCTGTGGAACGACTTGATCGGTTGGAGCGGCGACCCGCACCTGTCCCCGTTCCATCTGGCCAGCTACGCCTTCATCGGCGGCGGATTCTGGCTGATCGCCACCGCGTGGCAGAAACTGCACGACGCAGCCCGCACCGGCACCCTCGCGACGACCGGCCCGTACGCACGGGTGCGTCATCCCCAGTACGACGGCTTCCTGCTCATCATGATCGGGTTCCTACTGCAATGGCCGACCATCCCCACCCTGGTCATGTTCCCGGTCCTGGTGTTCGTCTACACCCGCCTCGCCCGCAACGAAGAACGCGAGGTCGCCACCCGCTTCGGTGACGCCTGGCAGGACTACGCCGCGAGCACACCGGCATTCCTTCCCGGCCGACGCCCGGTCGGGTCAACCGTCGGCACCCGCCGCCCACCACGGCCACCCGCCTTGGGAAACCCCGGGAGCCTGCGGTGAACCGTCCAGCTGGCGGCCACTGCCGCCGGACGAGCGGCGGGCCGATCCCGACCAATGGCCGGGCCGGCGGGCCGGGCTGATGAATGGGGCCGAGCCGTCACCGCCGGTTGACGGCGCGCGGGAGCAGCAGTTGCGTCCGGCATCGCCTGGCACACTGCCCAACGACGGGCCGGGAGACGTCGGTGATGCCGTACTCGGAGAGCACCACGACGGTGGTACCGGGCGGCTGCGGTCCTGGTGGAGTGCGCTGCCCGGCGGCATCGGTGCCGTCGCCGGGCTCGCCCCGCACGTGCTGCACCATGTCGGATTGCTCGCTGGCACGGCGCTCATCGCCGGCACCGGCGGCACCGCCCTGTTCGGTGTCCTGGGCCTTCTCGCGTCCGTGCCGTTGCTGCTGCGGCTGCGGCGCCGCTTCGGCAACTGGTGGGCGCCCTCGATCGGATTGGCGGTGTTCGCTGTGATGTTCGCGGTCTCCACGTTGGTGATCGGCCCCGCCATCAACGGGGATACCAACCCGCCGCCGCCCAACGGTGGTCAGTCGAGCCCTACGGTCGACCACAGCGCTCACCACGGATAGCACTCACGAGACCTCACCGGGCGGCGCATGGCAAGCCAGGCCGGCAGTACATCGAAAGATGAGCCGGGGCAACGGCAGCTGCTCAGTGGGAGCACATGCGGTCAACGACGGTCATGGTCGACGGCTGCGCGGGTCTGCAGCAGCAACTCGACCACGAGTTCGGGCGCGCCACGCCTCGGCAGGAGACCGCAACCGGCCAGCCACGGAATATCGGCCTGCTGCGCTACAGCCGAAATGCCCGGCGCAGCGTCTCGGCGAGTTCGTCGAGCTTCGCGTCGCGCTCCGCCGGCCCTTGGCGGGCCGCGTCGAGGACGCAGTGCCGCAGGTGGTCGTCGAGCAGGCCGAGGGCGACCTGCTGCAACGCCCGGGTGGCGGCGCTGAGCTGGGTGAGCACGTCGATGCAGTAACGGTCCTGCTCCACCATGCGGGCGATCCCGCGGACCTGGCCCTCGACCTTGTGCAGCCGGGCTAGATGATCAGCTTTGCGGTCGGTGTAACCCGGTGTCGGCGCCGCGACCGGTGTGCCGCTTGCTGGGGTCACCGTGCTGGTCATGACCGCTCACCTCCATGTTGCGAGCCGCCGGATGACCGGCGCATCCCCAGTGTCAGCCGTGATACCCCGGCGGGGTAGGGGCCTGTGGCCCGCCGTGTCGGGCCGACTGTCTCTGCCCCCCGGGGGTATCTACGACCAGGCTGGACGGTGAAGGCATCAGCGTCACGCCCTAGGAGGCGGACATGAACCCCAAGGTCGCAACAACCATCCTGCCGGGCTCGACCTCGGCGGACGCGCACGCCGCCACAGCCCTCACGGCTTTCGGCATCACCAAGTCCTACCGCAACGGATGGCTCGGACGGCGAAACGCGGTATTGCGCGGTGCCGAACTGACCGTAAGGGCCGGTGAGGTGGTCGGTCTGGTCGGCGAGAACGGCTCCGGCAAGTCCACCCTGATGAAAATCCTGGTCGGCGCGTTGGCCGCCGACGACGGCACTATCGTGCGGTCCGGCACGCTCGGCTACTGCCCGCAGGAGCCGCTGGTCTATGCCAGGCTCACCTGCGATGAACATTTCGACCTGTTCGCCCACGCCTACGGCATGACCACGGCAGCGGCCGAGACATCCCGGCAGGCCCTCTACGAACAACTCGGTTTCGCCCGGTACGCGCACGTGCGCGCCGACCAACTCTCCGGCGGCACCCTGGCCAAACTCAACCTCAGCCTGGCCCTGCTCCCCGCCCCGGACGTGCTGCTGCTCGACGAGCCCTACGCCGGTTTCGACTGGGACACCTACCAGAAGTTCTGGGGCCTGGTCGCCCAGCACCGCAACTCCGGACGCAGCGTGCTGATCGTCAGCCACTTCGTCGTCGACGAAGACCGCTTCGACCGCATCATCGAGGTCCGCGACGGCAAGGCGGTGCCGCGATGACCACCATCGTGTTCGTCCGCCGATTCCTGAGCGACTACGCCCGCAACCGGGTCAACCTGCTGCTACTTGCCGTCGTGCCGGTCGTGTTCGTGGTCGTCGTGGCCGGGGCCATGGCCGACGCGGCGAAGTTGCTCGGCGGCCCCGGCGGCGCCGCCGTACACACCGCCGCCGCAGGCTGGGCCGCGGGGTTCCTGGCTGGCATCGCCATGTACTTCCAGACCGCCGCCACCCGCGACACCGACCGCCGCATCGTCATCGCCGGGCTACCCGCCACCCGCCTGGTCGCCGCCCGCCTGGCCACCGGCCTGATCCTGGCCCTGTTCGCGTCCGCCGTCGCCCTGGCCGCCCTCGCAGCCCGCACCGGCATCGACACACCGATCCGGGCGATCACCGGCACCATGATGTTCGCGATCATCTACCTCGCCATCGGCACCGTCGTCGGAACCACCGTCGCCAACCCGGTCAACGGCACCGTCATCGTGCTGTTCGTGTGGATCCTCGACGTGTTTTTCGGCCCCGCCATGGGCGCCCGCGACTGGCCGGCCACCCGCGGCATGCCGACCCACTTCGTCACCCTCTGGATGGTCGACCTGCCCTCCGGACACCCCGGCCGGCTCGGCGACCTCGGCTGGGCACTGACCTGGACCATCGCCGCGGTCGCCGCCGCGTGGGCGCTCGCCGCCACCCGGACCCGCACCGCCGGCAGCCGCGTGCACCACAGCCGGCCGGGCGGCGTCACCGCCCAACTCACCGCCGCGCTGCACGCCGCCTGGCGCGACGCCCGACGCAACCCCACCCTGTGGGTACTGTTCGCCGTCGTACCCGTGATCTTCATCATCACCGCCGACGCCGTCACCCCCAACGCACCCATCACCCTGACCCTCACCGAATACGGACGCCGCATCGCGCAGACGTTCCCGATGCCGCAGGTGCACGGCGCCACCATGGCACCGATCGCGATCGGCTCCCTCGCCGCCCTGGTCGGCCTGTTCACCATGCTGGACAGCCGCGACGGCGACCGCCGCGCCGCCCTGGCCGGCCTACGCCCGGCAGCCCTGCTCACCGCCCGCCTCGGCGTCCTCGCCGGCGCGGCACTCGCCGCCACCGCGGTCTCGCTCGCCGCCACCGCCCTGGTCTTCGACGCGTCCCGGTGGCCGACCTACGCCGCCGCGAACGTGCTGATCGCGTTCACCTACGCCCTCATCGGTGCCCTGCTGGCACCGCTCTTCGGCAGGGTCGGCGGTGTATTCGTCGCGTTCCTCCTGCCGTTCCTGGACATCGGCATCGTGCAAAGCCCCATGCTGCACCCCGAACCCACCACCTGGTCGCGGCTATTGCCCGGCTACGGCGGCTCCCGCATCCTGCTCGACGGAGCGCTCACCAACCACTTCGACGAGACCCGGCCACTGCTCATCGGATCGGCCTGGCTTGTGGTGCTGGCGCTGACCGTCGCATACGCGTACCGGCGCACCACCCGACCCACCCGACCCACCCGCGAACCCCGCAGGCGAGCAGCCGCCATCCGGCCTGCCACACCCGCGCCGACTCCTGCCGCCAACACCCACCGCCTGCTTCCGTAGTCCGGCAGGGTGCTGCCCGTCAAGTGCCGGGTGGTGATTCTGGCAAGGTCGTCCTATGTGGAGTAATCCGCAGGTTTCTCCCTGCGTGGCTCGAAAAGTCGCTGCCGTGGGACGTCGATGAGCAGACACTCACCGTGAATCGATCGAGTTCCGACGTCAGGTGTTGTTCACCGCGGCCGGGCCGTTCCGCCGTCAGACCGCCGAAGTGAGGGAGCCGGGGCGCCGCGAAGGCGTCCCGGCTGCATTGATGTGGACAGGCGGCAGCTAGTCCATCGCCTGGGGATTCAGGTGATCTACCCGGCCGGGTCTGCCGGGCTTCTCGACCAGCGTGCGCAGCACCAGCATTCCTCGCGCGGTGTCCGGGTTGCCCACGCCGCCCGAGGCGTAGACCGGAATTCCGGGCCCGTTTCTGAACATCGGGCCGGTGTACGGGTATGCCGACCAGTTGTCGGAGCCGAGCTGGCCAACCCCGGCGATGTCGCAGTAGGCGATCTCCTCAAGCAGGGTCGGCGTGCTGAAGTCGATCACGTCGACGCCGCCCGAGTACCACGCGTTGAACAGCAGGTCCGGCTGGATACCCCATGACGGCCATGCCCATGTGTGCCGAGCAGTACGCGGTCGGTGCGGGATCGGGCCGCAGGTCGCCGACTTGGAACTCGCTGAGGAAGGCGCCCGAGGCGAGATCCGAGAAGAACATCCGCCCGGTCTTGTGGGTTCCCCCCGCCGGGTTCCACGGCCGCGGCTGCCACGTCGTCATCGGCGGGCAGCCTGCCCCGAAGGACTCGTCGACCCAGTTCACGACGGTTCCGTCGTTGTTGAACATGACGGAGTGGAACAAGTCGACCGCGCCGAGATGTCCCCGGTGCCGCCGGAACTGGTCTTGTCATCGCCGACCATCATCGGGTGGGCGGTATCGGGGACCCCGTTCTTGTCGACCCTCCAGACCTGGCCCTGTTCGGCGCAGGCGGCTCCGGCCATGCGGTGCTCGACGTGGACGGCGATGTCTTGGCAGGCCACCGCAGCGGGCTCGAGCACCCCGGGGTGCTCAGCCCTCGCTCGGTCCAGTCGTCGATCTTGTCCGGATCGCCGGGGTAGCTGATCTTCGGCTGGACGGACATCTCCGCGGCCTTCGACGGATCGCCCAGCGGGACCTCGACGACCTGGATGACGCCGTGCAGCGGGCTCGCCGGGCTTCCCGGGTCGCCGTCGTACGGGTTCGCCGTGTTCAGGTACGGCGCGCTGCCGCCGGCGTTGACCGGGATGGAGCCGCACGTCGGTCCGGGCCGCAGCGGGTACGACGACATGTACACGAGAAGTTGACGGGAGGAACGATTACTTGAATCGCACACTGGTGCGTCGAGTCTTGCTGCCCTTCACCGCCGTGGCGGTGTCCGCGCTGGCTGCCGGTTGCGGCGGCGACGACATCGGTGGCATGGACCACGGTTCCGGTTCGGGCACGCAGTCCACCGCGGCCAGGGGCAGCTCGTCGGAGACGTTCAACGACGCCGACGTCACGTTCGCACAGAACATGATCGCGCACTGCCAACAGGCCGTGGAGAGGGCCGATCTCGCCGCGACCCGTGCCGCCAACGCGCAGGCCAAGATCTCGCCACGCAGATCAAGGCCGCGCAGCGGCCGGAGACCGACAAGATGACCGGCTGGCTCGATGCCTCGGGCAAGCCCACCGTCCCGGCCGGCGGTCACGGCGGCCACAGCATGCCCGCAGTGATGTCAACCGAGGACGTGGACAAGCTCAAGGCTGCCAGAGCTGATCGTCGGGGTGGGGTGCTCTGTGACCGGGCACCCCACCGCCCACGGACTTCGCATGCAGCCAGCCATCGGCAAGGGCGGCACGCGCGGCGCGCGACGTTATCGTCGCGCGACCGCCAGCGATTGCGTCGCGTCGTCAGGCCGGTTGACCTCGTCGAGGCCCGCACGGGCCGGGTCGCGCTGGGCGGGCAGGATCGCTGAAGCCGTCGCCGAGACCGCTGTCCTTCGCCGCACCGTCGTGGCCACGCCGGTGATCAGCACGGGAAGCGCACCGAGGATCAGGACCACGGCCCCGGCACGGTAGCGCTCGCCGGGCACGTACCACGGCCGTGCCAGCTCAGCGAACCAACCAGCGGCCGGGTTGACACCCGATGCCATGAAGATCACGCCGACGGCCGTCAACACACCCGCGCCCGCGAACGCCAGCCACCGTGGAGCGGGCATCCGCGCGGAGCCGACCGGAAGTAGCAGACGGAAGAACATCATCCCGGCCAGTGCAGACCACAACAGCAGTCCCAGGTGCACGGCCGGCGAGCGCAACGCCGCCTCGTACAACCCGCCGAAATACACGACCGGGAACCCGGCCGCGAAGGCCACCAGCACGAGGACGGGTCTGTCGATCAGCCGCCCGGCACGCGAGTGGACCGCCGCCGCCAACCATTCTCGCGGCCCGGGCCACTCGACGTCGTCGGACAGCGGCAGCACCGCCCGGGCCAGCTCGGTCGGTGCCGCGAGTATGAGCAGCAGCGGTACCACGACCGCGACGAGCACGTGCCGGATCAGGTACACACTGGGCATGGTCGGGGCGTATTGGGCCACGCCCGTGCTCGTGGCCGCCACGACGACCGCGCAGCCCGCCACCCACGCCGCCGTCCGGCGCAGCGGCCACCCCGGGCCGCGACGCCGGAGTCGCCGCACCCCGGCCAGGTACAGCCCGACGGCGCCGACAGCGGCGACGACGAACAGCGGCTCCGGCAGCCACCAGGTCAACAGCGAGCCCACCGACGGCCGGGGCGGCATCGGATACCCGAGCAGCGGGTGATCACCCGTGGCCATGACATGCCCGGCGTGCTCCGTCTGGCCGGCGAGCGTCGGCCGTGGCGGAGCGGTCCGCGACAACGCCATCGCAAGCCCGACGACAGCACCGAACAGAAGAACCTCGACCGCGGCGAGCCGGGCGAAACTGCGCCGGCTACCGCCCCGCAACGCGGGCATCGACCACCGCTGGTGCCACCACCCCACCGCCGCGATCACCGCGAGGAGCCCTGCTTTCGCCATGATCAGACGCCCGTACGACGTCCCGGTGAGCGAACCGAGATCGGGCAGGTGCAACCACGCCGCCAGCAGTCCGGACACGCCGACCGCCACGAAGCACGCCCCGGCCAGGGGAGAGAACCGACTCACCGCCAGCGCGAGGTTTCCGACCGGCGCCCGCATCGACAGCGCCAACGCGAGCAGGCCACCAGCCCACAGCGTGACGGGCACGACGTGCAGCACCAGTCCGGAGGTGGCCACCTGCGGCAAGCGGCCCGACGCGGTGTGCCCGGTGAACACCGGCGGCACCACGGCCAGCATCGCCAGCGCCAGCGCCCCGAAGACGCCCGCCGGGCCCCGCACCACCCGGCAGGCCCACGCGAGTAGCCCGGCCAGGACCGCGACGGCGGCAAGTGCCAGCCCGATCGGTGTGCCAGTGGCGAAGGTGGCCAGCTGCGACATCGACGGCGCCTCGGCCGCTGGATGGCCGGAGATGTCGGCGCACGACAGCCACAGCGCGACCACCGCGGTTGCGCACCACACCGCCGCGGCCCAGCCCGCGGCCCGCAGCCAGCCCTGACCGCTGTCGGACAGCCCTCGCCGGGTCGTCAACTCCCGACGGTGCCTCACAAGTGGGGCGCGGACCGGCGAAAAGAACACCCCGGCGAGCAGGAGGCCGACGGTCGTCACTGCCGCAACCGTCATCCCCAGCCGGGCCACGGGGACGAGCCACGCAGTGGCCGCCCCGGGGTCCGGCAGCCCGGGTAGCACGGTTCGGGTGGCGCCACCACCGAAGGCAAGCCCCGCCACAACCGCAGCAGCCGCTGCCAGAACCCCGGCGGCGGCCAGGAAGGTGCCAGTCTCGGGCACCGGACCGAGGAGTCGATGGGCGCTCTTCGGCGGCCGGCGACGGGCCCGGTCCAGGGGACCCAACCACCACCACAGCAGCACGATCGCTCCGAACGCGGTCCCGGCGGCGGTCGCCAGGGCGACAGCAGGCGGGTCGTTGCCGGCCGACGACGGCTCGACCACCTCGGGCGCCGGCTGCTGGTGCGCCCCATGATCGGCCGGCGCCGATGAGCCACCGGTTGACGGCGCTGCACCCGACGAGACGAGCGCGAAGTGCAGGGTCCCGCTGATGCGGTGACCGTCGACGGACACCACCTGAAACGTCACGGTGGAGCGCCCCACGGGCAGCGCCGCACGCAACGGCTGCACAACGACGGCGCCCGTCACCCGCGGGATGCCCTCCACCAAGGTGACACCGCCGGAGCCGCGCACCGCAACGACGACACTGGCCGGATTGACCGCCTCGGTGAACCGCAGCACCACGTCGTGAGGCGCCTCGGCAACACTCGCCCCATTGGCCGGAGTCGACGACTTCAGACTTGCGTGCGCCAGCGCCGGATCGGCGACCAGGAACAACGATGCCAGCACAGCAAGAGCCGCGACGCCGAGCGCCGCGCCTCCCAGACGTGCAACCCTCAGACCAGTCATCGTCGCCGAGCCTAACCCGTCACCACTGCTTGCGACGTTGCTGGCCGACCGGCGTACCGGCGCACTGAGCGGCCCCATGGTTTCGATCCGCCGACCCACCCTTGCAAGTGGTTGCACGGTCGAACCACAACGCCCTGGCAGGTGCAGCAATGGGCGGGGCCGATCTGGTTCTGACGCCCCCTGCTGCTCCACGATCAACGTCTTCGCCGATACCAACTCCGCCCAGGCGTGGATCACCGCCCATCGCCAGCTCGCGGCCATGATCCTCAGCCAGGACCAGGCGGTCAGGTGGGGACGCGACATCTTCGCCACACTGCTCACGTGACAACCGCGGCTTGTCACCGGCATGGTGACAATCTAGCGTTGTCACATGGAGGACTGGACGTTCCATGACCTCACCACCCACGTCGCCGCCCACACCCCGAGCGCCAACAGCCTCGACCGGCTCGACACCGCACTCGCGCTGGCCGCCCGCCTCGACCACGACGCCGACGCGCTGGTCGATCACTTCGTCAACGCCGCCCGCACCGACGGCCGATCGTGGACCGACATCGGCACCCGGCTCGGCGTCAGCCGGCAAGCCGCCCGGCAACGCTTCACCGACCCCGGACGCCCGGCACCCGCGCTCCCGCCCGGAGTGAGACTGCGACCCCGCCTCCAAGCCTGTCTCACCGCGGCGACCCACCACGCCCAGCAGGCCGGCGCCGCGGAGGTCGGCACCGACCACCTGCTCGCCGGGCTACTCGCCGACGGCGTGGCCGCCGCCATCCTCGACCAGGTCGACGTCACCGCCGAGACCATCACGGCCGCCGCGCAGCGGCTGTTCGGCCCGCCACGATCCGCCGGCCCGCCACCGCCACCGCTGTCGGCCGAGGCGATCTGCGCGATCGAAGCCGCCGCCCACCACGCCACGGCCGCGGACCGTGACCGGTCGGACGTGTCCGTCGGCACCGAACACCTGCTGCTCGTGTTGGCCCTCGATCCCGGCTCACGGGCCCGCCGGGTACTGACCGACCTCGGCACCGACATCGCCGCGATCAAGAAGGAACTCGCCTGCTACCTCAGTCTCCACCCGCACCGACCTCGCCGGATCGGGCGCCGCCGTCGGCTGGCCCGGCACCTGGCCTGCTCGTTCTGCGGCGCGGTCGAGACCCCCGCCCGGCCCCTTGTCCACGGCCCCGGCGTGACCATCTGCGGCACCTGCGCCCGACGCGCCGTCGAGAACGCCACCGCCCGTGCCACGACCTGACCCGACGGCGAGGACACCCATGGCATCGAAGAACCAGCAGTTCACCACCACGGCCACTGCAGCCAGCCGCGGCCGGGTTCTGATCCCGGTGCCGTTCGACCCGGACATCGTGTGGGGCGTCAAACCCCATCACCACATCGCCGGCACCGTCAACCACATGCCGGTACGCGGCGTGGTCGAACCGGCCGGCGACGGCTTCGGGTTCACTCTCGGCCCGGCCTGGCTGCGTGACTGTGGCGTGGCCGGCGGCGACGCCGTGAGCGTCGACATCCATCCCGAAGGCCCGCAACGCGACGACCTGGCTGACGACATCACCGCCGCCCTGGACGCGCACCCGGCGGCGGGATCCTTCTTCGACTCCCTCGCCCAGTTCTACCGCGCCGCATACCTGCGCTGGATCGACGCCACCAAACGTCGCCCCGAGCAGCGAGCGCTGGGCGCGTTCGCCGACGCGGTGTCGGCGCCAGGCGGTGAGATCGATCAGCAGCACACCGGAGTTGAAGTAGGGCAGGCCAGGGTCCAGCCCGAGGCGCCGCCAGGTTGGCAGCCCGTGCGGGCTGGAGATCGTCGGGATGTAGTCGTCACGGACCGCGCCGAGGATTGCACCGTCAAGATCGGTCATCCACAGCTCGGTCAGCGGGTGCCGGACGATGGTGTCGCAGTCGAGGTAGATCACGCGATCCCAGCTGGATGGCAGCAGGTCCGCCAGGAGCAGGCGCGCATAAACGCCGGTGGTGACCTGGGTGCCGAGCGCGGAGACGGTAGGCAGGCCGGCGAACCGGTCAAGGTCGACAGACGCGAAGGTGATCGTGCATCGCGGCGCTGTCCAGGAGCGCCTCAGCCTGCTCACCGTTTCAGGGAGCAGGGCACTGCCGAGCACGATGACCTCTAGGTTGTCGGTGGGGCGGCGGCTGTCGATGACGGATCGGATACAGGCAGCGGTGGGCATCGCGTACCGCTCGTCGGTGGCGACCACGACCTGGACGGGCGCGCTCACCGCGTTGCCTCCTGACGCGCGCGGCAGGCCGCCTCGACGAGCACCCGCTCCCAGCGATCCGCGACTACCGTCACGTCCAGCGTGTGTATGGTGCGGCGGGCGGCCCGGCCGAGCTCGTGCCGCCGAGGCGGATCGAGCATCAGTGACCGCAGCGCGGTCGCGAAAGCGGGCAGGTCGCCGGCCGGGATCAGCTTGCCGGTGTAGTTGTGCTGGACGAGTGAGCGGACGCCGCCGGATACGTCGAACGCGACGGTTGGGATCGCGGCTGCTGCGGCTTCGGCGATGACCATGCCGAATCCTTCGTGTTCGCTGGTCACGATCAGCAGCTGCGCTGCCGCGTACTCAGCCGGCATCGCCGCTACGGGTAGGCGGCCTCGCAGCACGACCGCCGGGGAGCCATCGGTGTCGCATGACCCGACCTGGGAGATTCGGCGGCGCAGGACTGGCTCGTGGTCTCCGTCGCCGATGATGTGCAACTGCCATCCGGCGACGGCCGCCTGGGCGAAGGCGTCGATGGCCAGGTCGAAGCGTTTGATCTGCGTGAGCCGTCCGACCGCCAGGACGCGGGGGACTGCGGCCGCGATCGTGGGGAGCGGCTTGTGGAGGGCGGCGTCCGGTAGCGGGTTGGGGATCGACACCGCGTGCAGTCCGGTGTGGCTGGTGAAGCCGGCGACATCGTCGGGACTGAGGAAGACGCTGGCGTCGAAGGTGGGCCACAGCTCGCGGATGACGCCCAAGTGGTAGTGGGTGCGGGCGTATTCGTAGGAGCCGTGGTACTGCCCGATCCGTGCGCATCCGCCGGTGTCCACGTCCTGCATCCAGAGGCTGACGTGCACCGACGACATGATCAGATACGTGGTCCCGGCGCCGGCGAGGATCTGGCTGATCTGCTGCTTGGCGGCGCAATGCTGGGCGGTGTTGGCGGGTGCGTGCGGCGGGGGAGCGTTCAGGACAATTCGCTGGTAGAGCGGCTGGTCACCGATCACGGCCGGGGCGGTGTTGCGGTAGAGCCCGACCAGGTGGACGTGGTGGCCGTGGCGGGCGAGCTGCTGAGCGAGGGTGTGCGTGGCGGTCTGGATGCCTCCGACCGCGTCGATGTCGTCGGCGAGGAACACGATCCTCATGGCCGGCTCGCTACGCGCTCGACGGACGATGCGCCAGGGATGCTGCCCTGGCCGGGCTCGGCGTGCGGCCGGGTCGCCTCGAGCGTGAAGGCCTCGTGCGCGCTGTCCGGAAACCGGGCCAGATGTGTCCCGGGAATGTCGTCGAAGTACATCGTCTGCGTCATCGGCATGTCGCGTATCCCGGTGAATCCGACCCTGGCCAGCAGGGCCGTCATGGCCTCGGCGGTCAGCAGCACCTGGTGTTGCCCGAACTGATAGGCCAATCGATTCGCGATGCGCCATTCCAATTGCGGGTCGGCCGGATCCCAGCCGTGCACGCGCGTGTCGAACCGGATCTGGTCTCGGACGCGCGGTGAATCGTCTCCGTTGAGCAAGGCGATGACGATGGCCGCGTCCGGGCAGACGATCTGCAGCGGCGCGCCGGGACGCAGGACACGCCGCATCTCGGTGAGCATGGCCGGCAGATCGTCGATGCCGAAGTGCTCCAGTACGTGCTCGGCGAGGATGCCGTCGACCGACGCGTCGGCGAGCGGGAGTGGTTTACGCAGGTCGCAGCGGAAGACTCGATCGCCTTTCTTGAGGTCGACGCCGACCCAGCCCGGCGGCACGGTGCGGCCGGAGCCGATCGACACCAGGACCGGTTCCGACGCTTGGGTGAGGTACCGGCCCAGCCTGCGGGCCTCGCGGCGGTGAACGAACAGGTGATGGGCGAGTTCGGCGGCGCTGTCGCGCAGACCGCGCCAGATGTCGGTGCCGGTGAAGGCCGGCAGTCCCCAGTCGCGCTGGTCGGGCTGACGGAAGGTGGCTTGGCGCATCGTGGGGCCCTCGCATTCGAACGGTGGAGGGTGCAGGAAGTCAGGGCGCACGGATCTACCGCCTCGTAGCGGTGGACCAGACGTTGAAGATTCAGAGGAGGTTCGGTTAGCCGAGCAGGTCGGCGCGGTGGGTGAGGATGTAGGTGGCCGCTGCGCGATAGCCGCTGCCGTGGTCTTCGGTGCGGTGCACGGCGAAGGCAGGGTCGTCGGCGCGGATGCGGGCTTCGATGTGCGCGCCGATGCTCAGCAGCCGCATCGCGGCCAGATCGACGAGCTCGGCCGGGGTGATCGGCGAACCGTACGTGTCGGCGAACAGGTGCAGCCGGGCGACCCGGTCGGGCTCGGTGTCCCATCCCCAGGCCGGCAGTGCCTCAGTGGGATGAAACGGCACGAACTGGTGGGCGGCATACGCCAGTTCCCAGTCAAGTTCTTCTGTTCAGAAAGTGGGGTCTGGATCTGGCCGGGGTGTAGAGCCGGGCAGGGCCCGGATGGCGAAAGAGGACCAGAGCATCCCGTACCAGAAGGGTCGCCCACCACGGCTGGCCTTCGGAGGTGTCCTGTGATGGCCGCTTCGGTGGCCGGGACGGCGCTTTCTCCACCGCGACCGTGGCACCGGCGATGTGGGTCGATGTTGCGGCCAACTTCCGCACGGATTCGCAAAGACTCTCGCTCGCGCTCATCGGTGCCCGCCGGGCGGCCCCGGTGGTACAGCCGGCAGGGTAGGCGCGGCTGCGCCGTTCTCCTGGTCGGCGCCAGCCGGTCGAGGACTTTCCTTGCCTTGGGCGAGTTGGGCGCGCATGAGATTGAGCAGTTCCTCTACCTCGGCTTCGGCGGCTCGTCGCCTTCGGGTCGGTGGCTGCTGCCGGTCCGCGTACTGGTGGTTCACCTGCTGGTGCAGTGGTGGGAGGGCCCTCTCGTGTTGAAGCCCGAGGTGACCGGCGCCCGGGGTTCAGTGGACTTGTGGCCCGAACGAACCTGTCGTGCGGTCGTCTTCGGTGGTCGCGTCGCGCAGGTATTGGGCGATGTGGTCGGCGTCGATGATGTGTCCGCTCGGGCTGAGGGCGTCGACCAGGTCCGGTAGCAGGGCGGCGAGTTGCCAGGTGAGCTCGGTAGTGGGGGTGTCGGCGTAGCGGGCGATGTCGTCGATGCGGTCCTCGTCGATGGCGGCGCGCACCTGGTCCACCGTCATGGTGGTGTTGGGTTGGTCGTCTGATAGCCAGTTGCGGTATTGCGCGGGCTGGACCGTGTCGGCGAGGTTGATCATGACGGTGTGGATCCGTGGCGCACCGGTCTGTCCGTACGTCGTCGATGAGCCGGCGTGGGCGAGCCCGAACACCACGACTCGCACTTGGGGATCGTCGAGGAGCGCGGCCAGTCGGCTGATGTCGATCATGGTTGTTCCCGTCTGTTGGTTTGTCGGATGGCCGTTGAGCCTGGTCGGTTCGCGGTGTCGACGCTTCAGTCAGGTGGCTGCCGTCTTCGTCGAGTCGCGCGTCGTTACGTGTCGGTGGCGACCGCGTCGTCCTGTCGCGGGCTGAGCGCCCGGCGTTGCGCAGTGGTGGATGTGCGTGCGATGACCGTCGCTTGACTCAAGTCGGTGGCGCCGGACCCGGCCTACGGTGTCCGAAACCCGTGGCGAAGACGTGGGCGTGCTGGCGAAATGCCGGGATGGTCATCAGCGGGGCGTCTCGCGACCGGTAGTACATCTGTGGTGTTGAGGATCGGCACCGACGTCAGGAGTCTGCTATGACCATGACCTTGCGCGGCAGAGTCGCGGTGGTCACCGGCGCCAGCGCCGGTATCGGCCTGGCGATCACCGAGGCATTGGCGGCTGAAGGGGCTTATGTCGTCGCCGGAGCCAGGCATTCTTCGCCGGGCCTGGACGCGCTGGCGGCCGGCGGCCACGTCGGTATCCACGAAGTTGATCTCGCCACGACCGAGGGTCCGGCCGGTCTCGTCGCCGTCGCCGCGCGACCGGTGGACGTCCTGGTCAACAACGTAGGGCTGTCCGTGCCTCGCCCGGGCGGTTTCCTGGCCATCGGCGACCGGGACTGGGCCGGCTCGTTCACTTTGAACCTGATGGCCGCGGTCCGTGCCACGCGTGCCGTGCTGCCCGGCATGCTGACTGCCGGCGGCGGCGCGATCATCACCATCGGATCGGTGAACGCGTGGCTGCCGGATCCGCTGATCGCCGACTACTGCGCCGCCAAGGCGGCGCTGTGGAGTTTCACCAAGGCGCTGTCCATGGAGTTCGGGCCGCGCGGCGTACGGGTGAATCTGGTCGCCCCTGGCCCGACGGCGACCCGCCGCTGGCCGGTCGACCAGCGCGCCGCGGTTGTGGCGCGGACGGTGACCGGACACCTGAGCGAGCCCGGCGAGATCGCAGCCGTCGTTGTCATGCTCGCCGGCGGCCACGTAGGCAACATCGCCGGCACGGCCATCAGCGTCGACGGCGGACTGGTACCCACCCTGTGAGGCAAGTTGGGCCGGTCGTGTGCCGCAAGGAGCTGACATGGACGCGTACGACATGACCGACCACCGCGGACGCCGGCTGGTGCATTCGCGGCCACATGTCAATGGTGTGGACCTGCACTGCGCGACCGGTGGGTCCGGACAACCGGTGTACTTAGTGCACGGGACACCGAAGACGATGTTCGCCTGGCGGCACATCATTCCGCTGCTGACGCCGCACTACGAAGTCGTGGTGCTGGACTGCCGGGGCGCCGGCGACTCGCAGCGGCCGCTGACCGGATACGACACGCAGACGCTGGCTGGCGACGTGGCGGAACTGGCGACCTACCTGGGACACGACCGGTTCCGGATCGTGGGTGAGGACTGGGGCGCCGCTGTGGCGTACGCGGTTGCGGCCTTGCACCGCGACCGCGTTGTCCAGCTGGTCTACCAGGAGATGCGGCTGCCCGGTGTGACCGTGCCGGGCGCCGACGCGGGCTCTGGGCTGGCGCCGGAGGACACCCGGACGGGCTGGCACTTCACCTTCTTCTCCGTGCCGCACTACCCGGAGCTGCTCATGCCTGGGCACGAACGGGCCTTCTGGTCGGCGTTCATGACCCGCCAGATGTGGGATTCCAGCGCGCTGACCCGCGACGACATCGACGTGGTCGTCGACTGGATCAGCCGGCCCGGCGGCCTGCACACCATTTTGTCGATGTACCGGGCCAAGGGGTTGGATGCCGAGCAGAACGCGGCGCAGTTCCCGCGTCTGCTGACCGTGCCGGTGCTCGCGGTCGGGGGTGCCGCCTACCTCGGCGCCGAGGTGGAGGCCCACATGCGGCAGGTCGCTGTGAACGTACGAGGTGTCGTGCTCGACGGTTGCGGGCACAATCCGCAGCTCGAGGTTCCGCACCGCCTGGCGGAGGCCTACCTTGCCTTCTTCTCGGACGGGTCCGTGCAGGACCACACCAGCCGCTTGACGGGTTGAGCATCCTGCGGGCGTCGCCCAGGGCAGTCGGTTGACCCAAGCCCTTCAGCCACAGCCGGTCTTAGCGTCGGTGTCGCCCATAAATGGCGACGGCAACGGGGTGCTCTGCGCGAGTCGTCTGAAGCAGAGCGCCCGGCACGGAGGTGCGGTATGAGCACGACGATGATGCAAGCGCGCTACGAGCTGAGCGACGGTATGCCGATCGGTGGATTCTGGCGGCCCGGCCGCTCGGGCCACGTCGTGGCGGATCACAATCCGTGGACCGGTGAGCTGATCGGCGAGATCCCGGGCGCCGGCCCCGGTGACGTGGACGAGGCCTACACGGTGGCCGCGGAGGCGCAACGACGGTGGGCAGAGACCTCGCCGGCGCGGCGGGCGGCGGTGATGCGGGCGGCGGCCGACATCGTGACCGCCCGGCATGACGAGATCGTCGACTGGCTGGTCCGGGAGTCCGGCGGCACGCTGACCAAGATCGAGGTGGAGCTGGGCGTAGTCCGGGCCGGTTTCCTGGAGGCAGCCGGCATGCCGCACCGCATGGCGGGCCGGATCCTGCCGTCGGACATCGCCGGCAAGGAGAACCGCGTCTACCGGCGCCCGGCAGGGGTGGTGTGCCTGATCAGCCCGTGGGACTTCCCGCTGTACCTGACCAACCGGACGCTGGCGCCCGCGCTGGCGCTGGGCAATGCGGTGGTGCTCAAGCCGTCGTCGAACACCCCGGTCACCGGTGGTCTGCTGCTGGCCCGGATTCTCGAAGAGGCCGGTCTGCCGCCCGGTGTGCTGAACGTGGTCGTGGGCCGCTCCGCCGACATCGGCGACGCCCTGGTGTCGCACCCGGTGCCGCGGGTGGTGTCGTTCACCGGCTCCACCGAGACGGGGATCGGCATCGCCCGCCTCGCCGGCATCAAACGGCTGCTGCTCGAGCTTGGCGGCAACGCGCCGCTGGTGGTGCTCGACGACGCGGAAGTCGACTACGCGGTGGAGTCGGCGGTCTTCGGGTCGTTCTTCAACTCGGGGCAGATTTGCATGATCGCCAACCGGGTCATCGTGGACGCGAAGCTGCACGACGACTTCGTCGACGGGTTCGTTGCCCGCACGAGCGCTCTGCGGGTGGGTGACCCCGCGGATCCGGCGACGTTCATCGGTCCGGTGATCAGCCGGCGGCAGCTTGACTCGGTGCGGGACAAGGTCGATCGCGCGGTCGCTGCGGGAGCCGACCTGCTGCTGGGCGGGCAGCCTGTCGGTCCGGCCGGGCTCGCGCTGCCGCCGCAGGTGCTGCTGGGCGGCAACGACGTGGCCACCGCCCGCGAGGAGGTGTTCGGGCCGGTCATCACGATCATCCGGGCTCGCGACGAGGACCACGCGCTGGAGCTGGCCAACGACACCGAGTACGGCCTGTCCAGCGCTGTGCACACCCGCGACCGCGAGCGCGGTACCCGCTTCGCGCTGCGCCTGAACGCCGGCATGACGCACGTCAACGACAGCCCGGTCAACGAGGAGGACAACACCGCCTACGGCGGTGAGGGGCAGTCCGGCCTCGGTCGCTTCGGCGGCGCCTGGTCCGTTGACGAGCTCACCACCCATCACTGGGTGTCCGTGCAGCACCAGCGCAGGCCCTATCCCCTCGGCTGACTCGGTCCACCAGCCCGGACCCATCGATGAACCGCATCGTCGACGCGACGCGACCGGGCGCGCGGCGCAGGACAGGAGGAAGCAAATGGAATTCAATCTGCAGGGACGAACGGCGGTCGTGACCGGCGCGAGCAGAGGCATCGGCCTGGCCGTCGTCCGGGCGCTCGCCCACGAGGGAGTGCGGGTCACGGCCGGTGCGCGGAAGTCGTCCGATGAACTCGACGAGCTGGCGGCCAGCCATGGTGTCCGTGTCGTGGAGGTCGATCTCAGCCAGCCCGGGGGACCCGGCACGCTGGTGGCAGCCGCCGGTGAGCGGCTCGACATCCTGATCAACAACGTCGGCGGGACACCACCGAGGCTGGGCGGCTTCCTCGAGGTCACCGACGAACAGTGGCAGGCGTGTCTGAACCTCAACCTGATGGCCGCCGTGCGCGCCACCCGTAGCGCGCTTGCGCTCATGCTCGCAGCCGGGCGCGGCGTGATCGTCAACATCGGCTCGGTGAACGCGTTCCTGCCGGACCCCGCAGTCATCGACTACAGCGCCGCCAAGGCCGCGCTGACCAACTTCGCCAAGTCGCTGTCCAAAGAGGTCGGCCCGCACGGCATCCGCGTCAACAGCGTGCATCCCGGACCGGTCGCCACCGACCTGTGGCTCGGCCGCGACGGCGTGGCTCGGCAGGTCGCAAAGGCCAGCGGGCAGACCCCGCAGCAGGTCGCCGACGAGGCCGTACGCGGCACCGTCACCGGACGGTTCACCCGGCCCGACGAGGTCGCCGCCCTGGTGCTGCTGCTCGCCAGCGATCGCACGGCGAACATGACCGGCGCGGGCATCACCATCGACGGCGGCATGATCACCACCCTTTAGCGCACGAACCAGTACCCTCTCGGCTACCCGCCCACCCGGGCGGGTAGCCGTCGGTCTGTCCGGCGCCCGAACTCGGCAGCTGGCCCACGGTGGTCGCCCGACCGATCCATCTGCAGTCCGCGTCGAGGTCGAAACCCGGCACCGCGAACCAGCGTGCACCTCTGTGATCTTGCGGCCCGTCTCGATCGGCGCGCCACGGGCACCCAGGGCCTTGCTCTCGCCGTCGGGACCTCGCACCATCCTCGGTCACACCTGTGCGCACGACCGCGCGCCGGGAACCCGAGAAGCCGCGACCAAGCCGGGGCCAAGATCACCGCGAATACCGGTGCGGCGCCGCTGGCATCCCCTCATGGTGGCCACGGTGTCTGCTCGTTCCGTTGGCCCTGATTCGTGCGGTTTCACAACGCGTCAGGGCCAGGTCACGACCGTGACCTGACCCTGCGGACGAGGGTTGGGTGGCGTATCCGTCGAGTGCTCAGCTGTGTTGGTTGGCGGCTTCGACGATGATGCGCACGACGGCGTCCGGATGCGAGATCATCACGGCGTGCGAGGAATGCACGGTGCGGATGTGCGCGTGCGCGCGTTCGGCCATGAACCACTGCCCGGCGGGTGCGATGGCGTGGTCGTCGAGGGTGATCAGGTCCCAGCTCGGGATGGACTTCCACGCCGGCTGGCCGGAGGGTTCGGTGTTGGCGGTCAGCGACAGCGGTCGTTGGGTGACCGCCATCAGCGCGGCGGTGCGGGCCGGCACGTCGCCGGCGAAGACGGTGCGGAAGTCCGCCGGTTTGATGGTCAGGTCGTAGTCGACACCACCGGGCGCGGCGGGGTTGGGGAACGGCCGGGCCGTGACCGTGTCCGGTCCGAGCAGGGAGCCGGGATACGTCGTCGGGTCCGGGACGGTGGCGATGCTTTCCCCCTGGTCGGGGACGAACGCGCCCAGATAGACCAGCGCCCCTACGGTGCTGATCCCGCGGGCGGCGTTGGTGATCACGGCACCGCCGTAGGAGTGCCCGACCAACACGATCGGCCCGTTGATGGTTAGCAGGATCGAACGGACGTAGTCGGCGTCGCTGGTCAGGCCGCGCAGCGGGTTCGGTGCGGCGACGACGGGATAGCCCAGGCGCTGCAGCGCGGCGATGTCGGCGTTCCAGCCGCTGGAGTCGGCGAACGCGCCGTGTACCAGCACGATCGTGGGTTTCGGCGTCGACGGGGTCGCGGTGCTGGCTGACGCCGAGACGGCGCCGACGATCAGCAGCAGTAGCACCGCTGCCGCGGTGGCCAGGGCAATGGTCGTTGGGCGGAAGCGGGTGGCGGCGTGGCGCGGCGAATACAGGAACATGGTGGTCCTCTCGCAGGGGAAGATGACGTGGTGGCGGTCGCCTGATTCATGTCCAGGGCAGGACCGTCAAGGGCGACGCTAGGCCCGCGACCGAATGTTGCTCTTGAGTCAGCCGACTGCCGGCTCGGCTGTCTACGCGACGCAGGGCCCGCCGAGGCCCGGCACGGTGGGCGGGCGGGTGCGGCCGCTGCGAGACCGGGGCAGGGATGCACTCCGGGCCGTCATCGGATCCCGCTGACCGTCCGCCGTCGGGTCAGGCGCCGTCGAGGCGGGCGGCCAACTGGTTGCGGGAGGTGATGTCCAGTTTCGGGAAGATCCGGTACAGGTGCGAGCCGACGGTACGGGGCGACAGGAACAGCCGCTGTCCGATCTCGCGATTAGATAGCCCTTGGGCGGCGAGACGGGCGATCTGCAGTTCCTGCGCGGACAGGACCTCCTGCTCGGGACGCGACTGGGTGGCAGCGTTGCGCTCGCCGGCGGCGCGCAGTTCCTGGTGAGCTTGGGCGGCCCAGGTGCTGGCGCCGATGAGTTCCAGCGTGGTCCGGGCGGCGCGTAACGGTTCGCGGGACTCGGCGACCCGGCGTTGCCGGCGCAGCCAGCTGCCGTAGGCCAACTGCAGACGCGCCTTGGGCCAGGGCCAGCGCACCAGATCCTGCCCGAGAGCGGCGAGGAACAGAGCTTCGGCGTCGTGGTCCTCGGCAAGAACCGCACGCGCGTACGAGAGGTGGATGCGCAGCGTCGTCGACGGAGTTGCTGCTTCGATGGCCGCCAATTCGTCGATGATGATCCGGGCGTCGTCGCGCCGGCCGGCGTGGACGGCCGCCTCGGCCAGGAACATCACCGCGTGCAATCGTTCCGCGGGGTGGTAGCTGGGATCGGCAGGGTCGAACATGCGCCGCAGCTGCGTGTAGGCCTGGTTGTGGTTTCCGGTGCTGAGCCAGGCGAAGCCGCGGGCGAGTTGGACGCAGGCGAGCAGGTCATTGAGGTGCTGACGATTGGCCGCCTGTTCGACCTGGGCGGCGAGTTCGAGAGCCCGGTCGCGTTCACCGCGTAGCCCGAGAACGACCGCGTGCAGGGATTGCGTGCCGGTGGTCCAGATCGGCTGGCCGGTGTCGCGGGCCATTTGCTGGCCTTCCTCCATGGCCGCGGCGGCGCGTTCCCATTCACCGAGCTCGAGGCGCTCGAGGATCTGCATGGTCAGCACGTGCGACAGCAGTCCGAGCCGGCCCTGCTCACGCAGGCGGCTCTCCGCGCGGTCGATGAAGTCGATGGTGCGGACCGGGTCACCGGCCGCCTTGGCTGCCATGCCCAACAGTCGCAGCGTGTCCGCGTCGGTGACGGTCTCGACCGCGATCCCGGCGAGTTGCTCCAGTACCCATGCGCTTTGCCCCACCGGCTCGGCCGTCGCCAGGGCCGCCAGCGCGCGGGGGTCGTTCTCCGCGCCCGGCAACTGCCGGGTGACCTGGACGATGCGCGCTGCGGCTGCCGGGCCGGCGTTTGCCCACCAGCAGCGCAGACCTGCGCCCTGCAGCAGGTTCAGGGCGAGGTCGACGTCGTCGGCCTTGGCGGATCTCTCGGCGATGTCGCAGAGTTCGAGAACGCGGGTGGCGTCTCCGGGTACTCCGTCGTTGAAGATTTCGCGCAGCCATTGGATGCGGGCCAGGTCCAGCTCCGACAGTGGGGTGCGGGCGGCGTCGGCGAGCAGCCGGCTGACGATGTCGGCTCGGCCTTGGCCGAAGGCGTGTTCGGCGGCCAGTAGCAGCCGGCGGCCGCGCACGGCAGGCTCGCTGCTGAGTTGCGCGGCGCGTTCCAAGGCCCAGATCGCGGAGGTCGCCGAGCCGCGGCGCAGAGCGGTGACGGAGCCGGCCTGCAGTTCGTCGGCGACCTCGTCATCGACGCCGATGATGGACTGGGCGCGGTGCCAAGTCCGGCGAAATGGCTCATGGTGCAGCACCTCGGCGAGTGCCCGGTGAGCGGCATGGCGACGTCCGAGCGTCTCGGCCCGCAGCACAGCGGAGCGCACCAGCGGGTGCCGGAAGCTTACCCGCAGCTCGTCGAAGCGGATCAGGCCGGCGGCGGTGGCGCGGTCGAGGTCCTGCGTGCCCACTGGGCGTTGGGCGAGGATGGTGGCGGCGGACAGGATCTCTGGCAACTCGTCGACGGTGTTCACGGCGGCGATCAGGATCGCGTCACGGGTGGCCGCGGGTAGGTCGCTCAGCCGTCCGGCGAAGGACCGCTCCAGGCGGGCGGTCAACGGCAGCACCGGCGGTGGCAGCGCCGCCGAGTCGGCGGTGACGCGCCAGGCGGCCGGTAGCTCCACCAGCGCGAGCGGGTTGCCCAACGCCTCGCGCAGGATGCGCTCGCGGTCGGCGAAGCCCAGATCGTCGGCATGCAGGGCCAGCAGGGCCCGGGCCGCCGCGTCGTCGAGACCGGATACCTCGATCTCGGGTAGGCCCGCATCGGTGAAGGGGCCGCTGTGGCCGTTGCGTACCGTGCCGATGATGACGACAGGATCGCGGCTGATCCGGCGGGCGACGAAGGCCAGCGCCTCGTGGCTGGGGCCGTCCAGCCACTGCACGTCGTCGACGGCCACCATGACCGGATGGGTGGCCGCCAGGTCGGTGAGCAGCGTCAACGACGCGAGCGCGATCAGGAACGGTTCCGGCGGCGGCCCTTCCTCGAAACCGAACGCGGCCCGCAACGCCCGCTGCTGTCCCAGCGGCAGGGTCTTGATGTCGGTGAGCACCGGACGTAGCAGCTGATGCAGACCGGCGTACGGCAATTGGGCCTCTGCCTGCACGCCGGCGGTTTCGAGCACCAGCAACCCGCCGCTGCGCGCGTGCTGCACGGTCGCCCGCAGCAGGGTGGTCTTGCCGATCCCGGCGTCGCCGCGGACGACCACGGCACCGCCCTGTTCACTTGTCCGGTCCAGCAGTTCGCCGAGGATCCGCTGTTCTTGCTCGCGGCCGACGAGGTCGCCGGTGCTCATCGCGGCTGCGGCGAGTCGCCGGCGGCTTGCAGCTCGGCGCGGGCCCGCTCGGCCCACGCGGCCGCGCCGATGCGGGTCAGCACGGCCGCCGCGGACGCGAGGTGAGCCCGGGCCTCACCCGGGTGTCCCCGCCGACGTAGCCAGGTGCCGTATGCCAGTTCAAGGCGGGCCCGAGGCCACGGCCACGCGCTGAGGTCCTCGCGCAGGGCGTCGCGGTACCACCGATCCGCGTCGCGGTCTTCGGCGAGCACCGCCCGCGCGTACAGCAGGTGGACTCGAAGGATCGGGGCCGGTGCGACGGCGGCCAGCTCCTGCAGCTGCTCGACCACGCGGCGCGCGTCGTCGACCTGACCGGCGGGGATCGCCGCTTCGGCCAGGAACATCACTCCGGCGAACCGTTCACGCTGGTGGAAACTCGCGTCGGCCGGGTCGAACAGGCGGCGCAGCGCGGCGTACGCGGCCGGATACCGGCCTTCGACGAACCAGGCGGCTCCCCGGGCCAGTTGCACACATGCCAGAAGGTCGTTGAGGCGTCGCGGGCCGGCTGCCAGCTCGGCCTGGGTAGCCAGCTTGAGGGCCACCTCGGGGTGGCCCCGAAAGGCGTTCGCGCGGGCGTCGCACACCAGCGTTCCGGTGGTCCAGATCGGTTGTCCGGTGTCTCGGGCCAGCCGCTGGCCCTCGTCGGCGGCGGTCGCGGCGCCGTCCCAGTCACCGAGTTCCAGGCGGACCTGTACCTGCATGCTCAAGACCTGCGGCAACAGCCCCAACCGGCCCTGATCACGCAGCATCCGCTCCGCCCGCGACAGCAGATCCGCCGCCCGGACCTCGTCACCGACCGCGTGCGCGGCCATGCCCAGCAGCCGTAACGTGTCGGCGCTGCCGATCTCGTCCACGGCGACGCACCGCAGCCAGTCCAGCACGACGCGCACCTGCAGCACCGGTTCGGCGACGGCGAGGGCGGCCAGCAGCCGCGGATCGTCCTCGGTTCCCGCCAGCCGCTGGGCGACCGCGACGACCCGGGCGCGGGCCGCCGGGCCGGTGTCCGCCCACCAGCAGCGCAGGGCCGCGCCGAGCAGCAGATTGAGGGCCAGGTCCCGGTCACCCATGCCGGCTGACTTCTCGGCCGCCTGACACAGGTCGAGCACCCGGGTGGCGTCGCCGGGCACACCATCGTGGAAGATCTCCCGCAGCCACGCCATCCGGCTCACGTCGAGTTCGGACAGGTCTGTGCGGGCGGCCGCGGTCACCAGCCGATCGACCAGATCGGCGCGTCCGATACCGAATGCGTGCTCAGCGGCGAGCAACAGCCGCCGCCCGCGTCGCGACGACTCACGGGTCAGCTGCGCCGAGCGTTCCAGATCGCGGATCGCGGACATGACACCACCGCGGCTCAGCGCCAGGCGCACGTTCGCCTCGAGATCGTCGGCGATGTCGTCGTCCGGGCCGATGATCGACTGAGCCCGGTGCCAGGTGCGCCGGTACGGCTCGCCGACGAGCACAGCCGCCACCGCGGCGTTCGCGGCCTGACGCCGGGTCAGCGTCTCGGCCTGCAGCACCGCGGAGCGCACGAGAGGATGGCGGAAGACCACCGAAGCACCGTCGAGGATGACCATCCGGGCGTCGACGGCAGGTACCAGTGCTGCCGGCGTGGTCGGCGCCGAACGCAATACCGCAGCCGCGGCGAGCACCTGCGCCACGTCGCCGGCCGAGTCCACCGCCGCGACCAGCAAGGCGTCCCGCGTCGATTCCGGCAGCTGCGCGATGCGAGCGGCGAACGCCCGTTCCAGCCGCACCGACAGGGTGACCGGTTGCAGGTCGTTGGTCGGCGCGAGCGGGCCGCGCCAGGTAGCCGGCAGTTCCAGCAGGGCCAGCGGGTTACCGCGGGCCTGGATGCGGATCCGGTCGCGGTCGGCGGCGGTGAGGTCGCCGGCGGCGCTGCGCAGGATCTGCGTCGCCGCTGTCTCGTCCACGGCGGCCACCTCGAGTTCCGGCAGACCCGCGCTCACGAACGGGCCCGAGTGCCCGGTCCGGACCGCCCCGATGACCGCGATCCGGTGGGCGGCCGCGCGGCGCGCCACGAAGGTGACCGCCTCTTGCGTCTGTGGGTCCAGCCATTGCACGTCATCAGCAAACACCGCCACCGGTTGTTCTGTCGACAGCCGGGCGAGCAGGTTTCCCGTGGCCAGCGCCACCAGGAAGGGTTCCGGCGGCGGCCCGTCGAACAGGCCGAACGCCGAGCGCAGCGCGTCGCGTTGCGCCGGCGGCAGCCCACGCGCGGACGACAGCACCCGGCGTAGCAGCAGATGCAGCCCGGCGAACGGCAGTTGCGCCTCCGATTCCACCCCCGCCATGGTCAACACCCGGACACCCGCTGCCCGGCCCACGTCCTCGGCAACCTGCAACAACGCGGACTTGCCGATCCCCGGCTCACCGGTCAGCACAAGCGCCCCACCGGTGACGGCAGCGTTGTTGATCAACGCGGCGATGGCAGCCTGCTCACGCCCGCGACCGGCGAGCCGTACCCCGATCATCGCCCCACGGCTTCCCAGAAACAACGGTGCCGCTCGCCGGGGCGGGCGCACGAAGCGGTCCCAAGCTGCGGTCTCGCCTGGTCGATGAAGCGGTTGTGGGGTATTACCCGCGTCGTCGCACGCACCTGTGGTCTCCCTCTGCCCTGTGATGACGCCCGCAGGGTAGGAGCCATCCATGGCAGGCGGCTTGGGTCACATGACTGAAACAGCTGCCCGAGCTGTCAGGCCGGCCGGGCGGCGACCATGCCGACCAGCGGCCGGTCGGCACGGTACCCGCGAATCGCAGTGAACGGCGTTAGATCGGCCGGCTCCGCTCAGCGGCGAGCGTCGAATCCACCGTCCGCGTGACGGGCCAGGTGCCGCACCGGCATGTCTGCCCCGTCGGCGCTGTTGCGGACGGTGACAGCAGCGAGCCCACCGGCGGCGGCGCACAAGACGGCGCAGATGACCGCGGCCGTCTGGAAACCGGTCGCGAACTGTGCAGGGTGCAACCAGGCGGTGCCGGTGATACCGGCCGCGGCCGGGAGCACAGCGACCGCGATGAGTGCGGCCGCGCGTGCAACCGCGTTGTTGACTGCGGACGCCACGCCGGCGTGCTGCGCCGGAACGGCGGCCAGCACGGTAGCGGTCAGCGGGGCCACGGTGGTGGCCAGGCCGAAGCCGAGCACCGTGACGGCCGGCAGCACCTGCGTGAGGTAGTCGCCGGAGGATCCGATGCGGGTGAACAAGGCAAGACCGGCGCCGACCAGGACTGGGCCGAGACTCATCTGAAGGCGTGGGCCGACGCGGGCAGCCAGGGCACCGGAACGGGCCGCGAACGCGAGCATGATCGCGGTGACCGGCAGCAGCGAGATCCCGGCCTGCAGCGGCGTGTATCCGGACACCTGCTGCAGGGCGATGGGCAGCAGGAACAATGCGCCGCCCAGCGCGCCGTACACCACGAAGGTCACCAGATTCGCCGCGCTGAACTGCGCCGAGGCGAACAGGTGCAACGGCAGGATCGGCGTACGGACCCGGTGCTCCCAGCCGGTGAAACCGAGCAGCAGGACAACGCCCAGCCCCAGCGCGGCCAGCACCGGCGGGCTGCCCCAGCCCAACGGCGAGCCTTGGATCAGTCCGTAGGTCAGCGCGACCAGGCCGAGCGTGACCAGCGCCCCGCCGAGCAGGTCGACCCGCCCGGCGGCCTGCGGGTCGCGGGACTCGGGGACGTGCCGCCGCGCCACGGCGACCACGGCGACGGCGATCGGCAGGTTGATCGCGAAGATCAGCCGCCAGGACACCGCCTGCACGAACCAGCCACCAATGAACGGGCCGACGGCGCTCGCCACGCCGCTCAACCCCGACCAGGCGCCGATGGCCCGGCCCCGGTCCTGCGGTACGAACACGGCTTCCAGGATGGCGAGGCTGCCCGGAGTCAGCAGGGCCGCGCCGACGCCTTGCAACGCCCGGGCGCCGATCAACATCGGCGCGCTCGGCGCCAGGCAGCACAGCAACGACGCCAGCGCGAACCAGATCACGCCGATCTCGAAGACCCGTCGCCGGCCGTACCGGTCACCCAGCGCCCCGGCCGCCAGCAGCAGACCGGCCAGCGTCAGGGTGTAGGCGGTGACCACCCACTGCAGCGCCGCCAGACCGGTATGGAAGTCGCGGCCGATCGCCGGCAGCGCGATACCCACCACCGTCGCGTCGATCGACGCGATCGCCGAACCCCCGACGGTGGCGGCCAACACCCAGCGGCCGCGCCCGCTGCGGTAGCTGAGCGCCGGCGATGCCGCAACCATCGTTGTCACCTCAATCATCGTGCATACCCCCTTTTGTCAGCCGCTCAGGTCACGAGCCGAGCAACGCCAGCAGCAGTCGGGTCCGTGCCGCTGACGCGGCGGGCTATCAGCGGGAGCAGCGGCGGTAGCACCGTCACCAGAGCCGCGGCGTGACGTCGGCAAATCAGCCTCACGGCACTACCTCTCTGCTGTCATGTGGGATGGATATCCGGTTCTGTGTCTCCAGTTCGCCGACCGCCTTGACAGCCGGCGCTCCAGGCCGGCGCACCAGTTCGGCGCGCACCTTTGCCCCGGACGCGCCAGTAGCCGCCGGCGCTACCGGTGCGAGATCCCGGCCTCCGCGCCAACCGGCAGAGCGATCGGCCGGCACCACTTTTCGTCCGGGCGGCGTGCCGGACCCGCCCGTCTGCCCACGTCGTGGAAGCCGGACGGCCCGCTGTCGCCGGCCAGCGACGTGTGCACATTCATGATCAGAACGGTGGCGTCGGCGTCATCGAACACGTACTGGTCGGTGATGTTCAGCCGAGGGTCCTGGCGGGCCAGCGGCGAGTCGAGGTGATGGGACATCCGGTATCCCTTCCATAGCGCGGTGAGCAAAGCAACGGCCGAGTCGCAAGAGTGCGAGTCGCTGTTCACTCCTGACGCGGGAAGTGGGTGATGGTCTCTCAGCCGCGTGACTGATGTCAGGACGACAAGCGCCACAACAAGTCGCACGGCTGCGTTTCGCGGGCACGTCAGCTCCGGCTGGGATGCATATCCAGGCTCGGGCACATCGATCGTGAGTCCGCGTGCGGCCCGCGTTTGCGGCGAGGTGCGGAACGAGTCAAGGCGCACGCGTGGGCGCCGTCGGTCACCCCGCAGGCGTGGCCGGCTGCAACGCTGCATGCAGCACGTCGGTGTCGACATAGACGGCCAACGAGGCGATCCGGCCGTCGGTCACCCGCCAGACATGCACCTCCGGCGCGTCGAACGGCGTCCTGGTCGCGGCGGTGTACCCGCGGGTTCGTCCGACCTGGATGACCTCATCGCCCGCGGCGTACAACTCACCAATCTCGACCCGGCTGTCGAGCGCGGCACGCACCCCGGTAAGAAAATCGATCAGTCCTGCATGTCCGTGGTGCCGGCCGCCCCACGGCACCGACTCCGACTGGTAGACCTCGATGTCGGGACTGGCCAGTGCCAACATGCCGGCCACATCAGCACGGGCGAGGGCCTCGTACCCCCACCTCACGACCTGCAAGGCGTCGGCGACGGTGTCCGTGCCGTTCATGGGCGCACCACCAGCACGATCTTGCCAGGGCGACGCGGGCCGTTGACCGCCTCGAACGCGGCCCTGCCCCGCTCCAGGGGATACGTGCCGGCGACGACCGGCCGCAGGCTACCGTCGTCGACCATGGCCGCGATCCTGGTCAGCTCGCCATGGTCCGGCTGCACGACGAAGAACATGGCGTGCACCGCATGTTTCTCCGCGTCCGCCTGATCCGGCGGTGCAGCCAGGGTGACCAGCCGCCCGCCCGGGCGCAGCACACCGTACGAGCGGGTGAGGGTCTGGCCGCCGACGGCGTCGAGGACGACGTCGAGGCCGGACAGTTCGGCGTCGAAGCGCTGCGTCGTGAAGTCCAGGAACTGCGCCGCCCCCAGCGAACGGACGAACG
>Ga0307515_10002826_pt1 | contig 36938 bp, 39 predicted proteins | sample 17_EM_MG_FD_194513 | JGI IMG/M metagenome (GOLD analysis project Ga0307515, IMG submission 194513) | Populus trichocarpa ectomycorrhiza microbial communities from riparian zone in the Pacific Northwest, United States - 17_EM | ecosystem: Host-associated > Plants > Roots > Unclassified | place... | reverse complement strand
CAGAGCGAGAAGAAACGGCGACACGGCGATCGGAGGGCGATGTGCAACGCGACGCGTGGTATTGACGCCGGGCGCGGAGTAATCCGCCACCGGGGTGTCTCTGACGGCTCTGACGGAGCGCGTCCACCCTGACGGAGCCATTCCGCCCGGACGGAAATGTTTTTTGCTGATGTTAGACATCTTGCATGCCATTTGTTACAGTAGTTGGAACATCATCCAAGCCTAGTCAGACGTGCTTCATTCCAAATTAATGCCTCACCAGGTAAGCTATCTAGCTTGCGTCATAGATTTAATCAGCGACCAAGCCATACTATGCCAATATTGAACATGATGCATCAGCTCGTATTAATATCGAGTCTGACGTTGCAATGCATACTTACTGAACCCAATCAGCAGGGTTGCTTCAGGCCTCTTTTCATCAGCCGACGTCATAGTTCCCTCTCACCCCCTATGCCAAGGCCAAGATCATTCTCTTTGGCCAGGAAGTACCCTGATTGTTCTGTAGCACCTGAGGCTATAGGTCCGGAGTTCTGGGTACTCACATATTGACTATCGACTGCAGTGTCTGTGTGCCAGAGGAATCTCCAGTCCAATCAGACATGTCGCGCCAGTATCAGAGATAATGAATGTGGTTGGAGACTGAGCGCACTGCTGAACTCTGCTGACTCCCCAGGAATGGTGATGTAGCTTCTTCATCAAAAGTGAATCAGCTAGGCAGTTGCTGATCCAATAGACATGCGACTGATGTGTAATCCCACTACACTCCACATGACAGGCTCACTTCTGATCTCATCAATAGGTGTTATGCAAATAACGAAACTAGACTGAGAGTAACTCCCGCCAAGTATTCAGTAGACTATCATCAAGTACTATAATCGCTGCTAAGGGAGAACCCCAAACAGGAGTTGCTTTAGAATCTACCAATCAAGTCAAATACTTATTTGAATAACTTGAAGAAATTTGTTCAACAAATGCAGAAAAGTCACCATAATGAATACCAGAATCATATTATAATCATTAAGGGAATTACTACCTTTCTCTGATATGTGATTCACTAAGTATGCATCTATACTGACTGGCAGAATCCACATTGGAATGTAGCATAAAGGAAATTGTAGAATTATATAATTTCCAATCAAATTACCTGGAGCAGAGCAATCAAAGCTTGTATTCAAGTTTATTATATCAAATTTAACAACCAGAATAGCTTACTGCAACAAAGAGTTTCTCAATTGCAGGGTACATTTCCAGTTCCAGCTGCAAGGAATCCAACTACACCAGAAGCACCAATATTAATAGTAAAACAAATCAGAAGTAATTTTTATCAAAATAACTCTTGCATATTTGAACTATTCTTACCCATGATGGGGAAAATTTTGTAACCCAATATATTAACATTAACCAATGAATCTATAATTGCTCCCATAATATGAATTTCACCAAATGGCTACAATTCTCCAATATCTGATTGAGAATACACAGATTATAGAATATCAAAGTATTGAATATTCCAGTATTTGACTAACATAAAATCAGCTATTGTTCATCTGCTCTGTCAACTGTGGGATTTCAAGTATATTATATACCAGCACTTCCATACAAATAAAAAACATATCAAACTCTCCTCATTCTGCCAGCATTTAGCTTTATCATGATGATGTATATAGTCACGTTGGGGTTGCAGTAATTGGAAATGAGAATATTGATAGTTACATTGCCCGAAATGTGAACCGATTCATATTGATTTGAGGTGTGACTTATTTTTGATCGTTTCCAACCTTTTAGATCGGTTTAAGATTTGTACAAAGTAACTAGATCAGCTTTTGTGTACAAAGCCCAGAAACTTGAAGCACTAGATGACAGTCAAATAGTAACGTGAATACAATTACCCATCAATGTTCTTTCTCTAAGTATTTTTATTGCGGAATATCTTTTAACAACTTCGATAACCAAATCAACTAATATATATCTTAACCACTTCGTTTCAGAGCCAGGTCATCACAAACATTAAAAGTATCTACTAATCAGTGATGATAGTCCACCAAAAAGAATTTGTTAGCTGTTGATAATGAACTAAAGATAATTGTAATAGGAATAATTGAATACTTTACTGCTTAGGTATATTAACAGTTTAAGAGATATAAGCCAGAACTCAATTAAAGAAAGATTCTAGTAGTAACTCCACAGACCCCAAGAGTCCAATGCATTGTAGATATATCTTGAATTTTGGTATAGAAGAATAACCTTCAGAATGACAAAAATAGTATATATGTATAGTAGATATTAATTCATAGTATTCCTCTGGTTATCAACTCATCATTCGAGATCTCATCTAGTTCTAAATCTAAATCTAAATCAACTGTTAACTGGAATGTTACCGCTACTATCATAATATTTTGTATTACTGCATTTGACTCTCTCTTGGATGGTAAAGAGATAATCCAGATACTTGCTCAATATGTTACCGAATGCACTGGATTTGAAGGAGTGACTATAAAGAATACCATATTTGAAGATCCAAATACCATTTAGAATATGAACTAAGATGCTTGATAAGTAAACTGATAGCAGCTGCAGCACTTGAGGCAATAGAGAGTACCAATATGACACATTAATATCTGGTATTAAATTTCTGAATTACAAAAGACAATTACTAAATTGGCTGAGTTGTATTTGGTTCTTGGTGGACTAGTCGCTCTGCAATTATTGATTCATTCATTAGCCATTAACAGACCAACTCAAAAGTGAGTAACAGTGGCAACAATTTACTGATAGTAAAGATATACTATCGATTCCTCTTGGAGGTTATAATTTGGGATATTATATGGACCATGTGGACATCATCTGCATGGAGAGGGCAAAGAATTTGCATTGTATTGGCCAATCAAGTAAATGATTTCTCTCAATTCAGGCTACAACTTCCCATCCAACTGAATCTACCATCTTTTAGAAATTTAGTTAATATCCCTTATGGTATTCATTCGAACAATTCTAGCCAATAGTGTTAAAATTAATATTATTTAACTGTGATTGTGCAAAACTCATTGTGAAGAAGAAAGGGTTGTCTATCACTGTTTTTCCACTACCAAGCTTTTCATGAGCCATGGTAAAATACCAGTATTCTTATCAACTAAGGTTAGAGATACTCAACAGATTCTATGCAGTACAGATTATTACAAAGGTGGATATCCAAAATGCTTATCATTTTGTCAACCTAACCAGATAACAAATGCAACTCATAACTTGGAACTTAGTGTATTTATTTTAAATACTTACTTAAACCTATTCCCCTTGACAAGCATTCCAGTCACATCACATACAAATAAATTAATCACTATTTGTAGCTTTCTATTGACTATTAAAGTTGCTATTTTAGCTGTATTATTTAATGGTTACTTTGGAAACAAGTATTATATTTAAGTTAGACATTGTATTCTGAAATATAAACAACCTTTAGAGAATCCTGCATTAAATAGATGGTATTTATACTACTAACAAGATACTGCAATACTGTCTTTTTTTGTATACATCAGAAAACATTCAACAACATGTTACACCATCATTTTGTTATGTGAAAATTGATTTTCCTGAATAATGTTTGACATCCCAAGAAATCCATTGCTTTAGTTTTTCACTAAGATATTGCCAGCACCTAGAAGCTGTACAAAATCAGCCCTTTGAAACAGAAAAGGTTGATTGCAATACAACAGAATACTCATGTGAAGATGAGAGGGAAAAAAACTGATAGGAGTCACCTGACTTGAAAGGAATAGGATCTTCATCTCAGATTCAGACAGTGTAAAGTGAAGAGCAGAAGAGTGGCCAGTAAAATACAGTTCCCATATGCAGAGAGCCATTACATAAGGTAGTGAAGCCTCACAACAACCAACTGGCGGAAACTGCCTACTATAGCCAAATCATGTAGTTCATTTGAATGTACCGAGTGGACTTGATCTGAAATCATATCCCCCAATGATCTATAGGCTTCGCAACAACAAGTGATAATGAGTCCCTATTGGCACAACCACCAACTACAGATCAGACGGTGAGCATTTTAGCTTTTCCACTGGGGTGATTCCCCTGGATACATTTTTGACTGTGAAGACCGGTGTACAGAATGGCACAGTTGCTCCCAAGGATCTACACACAGAGAAGAGAGCCATGTTGAAGTTGTGAATAGAGAAGGGAATGTCACAAACACTGAGAAGGAGCAGCACACCCATTGTCAAAATTAGTATCAGTGACAACACAATGATGGAGATTGAGTGGAAAGAAGACAAGTATATTATCAAATCAATAAATGTGGAGATGAAATGGAACCCAAGGAAGGGGATGATGTGTGGAGTGTACCTGAAACCTCTTAACTGACCAATCTCAGCATTACCCAAAATATGAAGCAGGAGGAACTTAAGTACCAATTGGGTCAAGACCACAAAGTAGGAGAACAATCAAGAGCCTAATTGATTGAAGTTCAATATGGAGTATTTGAGAAATACCAATAAGCTGAGACAATTTGTGATTGAATATGAAAAGGAAAATAGAGGGTATACACAGTGGTGCTGAAAATAGGCAGAACATGTAGTGGCTCCACGAAATCAAACAAATATTCAATTTACTGCCACTTATAAGAGAGTTGAAACGATGAAATAGGTTGTCTATACCAATCGGGATTACAAGAATGACAGGTGGGAGATGTTCGATTAATGATTGAGGAAGATGGAAAAGCCATTGACAATGTTAATGCCCATCAATATGGCAATGACAAATGAATATTCAATGCATGTTGACATGAACAGAATGTGGGAAAAGGTGACTGATCATGTTGTGAGAAAACTTGAGAAGATTTCCAAAATTGAAAGAACAGAGGAAATCTGAAGAGCTAAACAGATAGAAATCACCTCTTACAGTCCAGAAATGGAAAATCAAGAGCTAATGTCTATAGGCAATGTTCACAAGGGAATAAGAATTTGAAACGAATAATTGAAAGATTGAATGAACAGATAAAGGTGAAAAGACTGAAGCTGGACTAAATAAGCACTGACCTGGAATTCCACCTGGGGAGAAAATGTGAGAGTTTTCAACATTACTAGATATGCAGATTACGATAGCCAAGAAACTGGCACCAGTCATGAATCAACAGAAACTTTTGCAGATGGTGATAAATCATACAGTGAGAGAAGAGGGAGCACTGATGGGACCTGAAGCTGGAGATGTTAAGAAGATGGAGGTCGAGGATCCAGGAGAGAATAAGCTACACGGGAGGAGAAACCTGGGACAGGCCATGTGGATGGAGAGTTCAGTTGCACCAGCACTAAAACAATCTGAACAGCAATAACAACAGTGGTAGTAACAAGAAATGGATGAACTAGGGTATCAGGTGGGGGACAAGAAAAAGCAGGTTAGATAGAAGGAAATGATGCCAGTTGTGCATGAACATAATTCACCAGAGAAAAGGGGAGTAACACATATAATTGAAAATGGGCTACTCTTTTCTCACGAGAAAGATATCAATATTTAGTTAAAGTTAAAGATATCTCACTTTGTGATTGAGGTTACACAAAGATTTCATAATTGGCGAGTCTGGCACAACATCTAGGGAAGCCACACCGTGAATACAACAGCAGAAGCAATGGTTCAATTGTTGATTATAAACAGAGTGGTACTGATGAAGGTGGACAGAATGCTGGACACAGAGATCATGGACGTTCAAACAGATAAACTTTAGGAGAGAGTTCAAATGTACAAAATTATTGTTAATTGGGGCATTGGAAGAATGATGGAAGGTGATATGGAACAGGGAAGGAAACAACTACAGGTTGAGAATAAGTTAATTGTGTTACCACTCTCAATTAGGGTTAGCAATGGGTCTGGGCAACCCACCAGTGGTCCGGATTTGGGCCACAAAAACAGGTTGGTTCCATTCCAAACCCTTCCAAAAACCCAACCCGTTGGCTCTTGGTGGGCCAATCCTGGACTCGTCACCGTCAACCAGCGGGTTTTGCTGGGTTGGGCTGGACACGTCGGTTCCAATCTCAGGTTCTGCGTTCTGGGTACAACATTTATGGTCCCATTCAGATATGCTTCTGTAAATCGTAAAATATATACATTGGTAATGCACAGTTTGTTTTTGACGTATTGGCCGCCATAATCCTCAGAACGAACATGGTCATTCGCCCTACAACATCCTGAAATTGAGCGTCAACAGAGCTTCAAGGATTGTTGGTCGTGAATCGTGGGTCATCTGGGGGGCGACAGGTTACACACAGCCATAAACAAACTATTGGCCACCTTTATAGGCAAAAGAGAAAGCGAAACGCTCCCTGCGCCTTCTTGAAAATGAGCGTTAACAGAGTATCGATGATTTTTGTTGTTGCATCTTTGTTAATATGAGTGGCGCATGATTACAAGCATCCATAAACAAGGATATGGCAGCCATTATAGGCAGAGATGTACAGGATATTCCTGCCACATCCTCCGGGACAGTAACAACTTATTTCATGTACAGAGCTACCACTAGGTATTCTTGAGCCTTTTACCGTACAAAAACAGTCAAAACAGTGGATATAGACTGTAATGGCCACGTCACGCTATGATTCTCCATGATGGAAGGGCAACAATCGTTGACGCTCAGTTGACACTATTTTCAAGATGGGGCAGGGAGCGTTTCACTTCCTCTGCTTCCTATAAAGGCGGCCACTACTTCATTTGTGACTGTCTGCAACCTATCACCCTCCAGATTACCCAAGATACACGACCAACAATTGTTGATGCTCGGTTGACGCTGATTGTCATGATAGGGATGGGAGGGTATCGTAATCTGTTTAGCCTATGAAGGTGGCCGATGATTCCTCTATGACTTTCTGCAACCTATCGGCATTCTGATTACGCAGGACGCATGTCCAAAGATCGTTCACACTCCGTTGACTCGCATTTTCAAGATGAGGCAGGGAGCATGTCGCTATGACATTCAGCAATAAATGCGGCCAATACCTTGATTCTGTATAACCACGACCAAATCAATTTTCAATTACCAGACTTACATGACCTGAAATTGTTGACGCTCCGTTGACGCTCATTTTGCCATGGGTGTATCCACAATATTCAATTATTTGATTTGGTGTAGTCTATCATTCACCTTGTTTTGGCAGCCTTTCTAGCATTTTCATTTACTTTCTCCTTGATCACTACATTGTTCTTTAATAATACATATAAATATATGCTTTAAAATATACTTTGCACTTTCCGCTAATTATAGAAAACAATAATCCCCAAAATCCTGTGCCGTTCGATCAATGGTCAGTATCACTTGCAGGTTCGCTCAATAGGCTGCTCTCGTCATCAAAATGGATGTTAGCTGCATTACCACATGGCAGATAGTGTACTAACCAGTGGATGTTCCTTCATCAGTGAGCATAGCTGGATTGAATCTGTATTGTGCTGGCTATCCTGGGCATATCCATCAAGAGTAAAAAATTCAGCGTAGGCAAGGGAAGTATGTGAATACACATATCCTGGTGGCAAATTGTTGATTGGGAATGTAGAGCTCCGGAATATTTACTGGTTGGGGCGGGTGGCGTGTTGGGCAGAGGTGGCATCGGGTCTGGAGTCAGCTGTCTGCGTCAGTCGGGTGGAGGTGCACCTGTTCCTTTGCGTCTCCAGCATGTCTGCGTATTCTTTGCGGTGCCATTTTGGCAAGAAAGGAATCTGGCCGGGTGGTTTTGACGACCCATTGCCAGGTGTCTATCTATGACAGCCTTCACAATTCTATGCCCAGGGGACTCAACACCCCGCTCCTTCTCTTCTCGGACCTCCGGGCGAGGTTTCATGATCAGGTATTCCGTTTCCTCCATTTGGGCCCGCACAAACCCTTCTTTGGCCATTTTGGGCATATTCAAGGCCAGGCGCATGTCAGACTGTTCCAGCTGTACCCAACCTCATTGCCTTGCGATAGTAGCAGACATGTTGAAAACCTTCAAGAAATTAGTTGCTGCTTCTAACAATGAGATTTGGCTATTACCTCAAGCATATACACTTCCGTAGCCTCCTCTGAGGTGATTAAAGCCTGTTTCATCCACTCTCGGGGATGCTTATCAGGAAATTAGTCTGGGAGATTCCCAGTGCTGACAACATCATGAGGTTAGATTTCGCGGACTGTGCGGTCAAATAGCTTGGTCGACCTTGGAGGTTTCCAGTTCCGGGCAGCGATCAATTTATGGCGTAGCTCTTGGAGTACACCCGCAATATGTTATACGGTTAATTGGCGGACATTTCCCTTGTTATGGATATCCTCACATCCAACTGCATGCGGCATCTCATTTTGCTGCTTCCGGTCTTATAGACAATGTTCAAATGTGCATCCTGGGTCATATTTTTGCTGGATGCATTGGCAGCGTCGCAGTGGACTAACTGGTGTCTGCGTTCTTGCTGTGTCCCAATGAGTGACGTATTTGATGTAGCACCCAACATTAGCATTGAGTCGGATCTGCTCTCACCTGGCTGTGCGGATTGTGTATCCATGATTTGCTGGTGTGGAGTAGGACAGGACGATCATAACGGGAAGAAGTGGGAAGTCCTGAGGGCTATATTGTCAGCATCGTGTCAGACAGAAATATGTAGTAAACAACATGTTGTTTATACTCAAGATGAATCCTGCTGTGTGTGGATGCAAGTTGCAGGGGTTTCCCACCACCCATCGATTTCCAATGAGTCGGTCCGATGGTGTTTGTTTGTTGAGCAGGATTTATTGCAGTGTACGACAGCCAAAATCGCATCATTGGCGGATATTAATAGGATATTGTTCGAGGGAAATGATGTCCACTGATGTTCGTTTCAAATCATCCTTGGGATATTATATGAAACTGGTGCGAACAATTAAGCCTTGTTGTATGGTTAGTCTAACTATTCCCAATTTATTGACAGTCAATAGGCAGATTTTGTTTTGTTCAAGATGATTAAACGTACCAACAAAGACATAAATAATGCAGCTTGCCTCCACATTGTGCATATCTTGCAACATCCAACATCTCGCCCAACAACAAAGTCAACGCGAACATCAATAATCAATGCTCCGAAAAACACTGTGTATACACGTCCTGCGGCCGAATATGGCAAATCGACGAAGTGGTCCACACAATGACGTCATCAAGCAAATCAAGGCAAGAGCAGCTTGGAAGCAGAAAGAGTCCGAGCCCTTGGGGCATTGTGCGGCTTGCGTTCCAAAAAGAAGCTTGTGGCCGAGAAACTATGAGAAACACACTTCTCAAGCAATGAAGAGAAAGAAAAATGGATTGAGGGTGATGTTGAGAGAAAAACCGCTGGGGCAAGAAAGCAAGTTGAAGACGCAGAGGCAGTTGTTCAGCAGGAGCAGGAAGAAACGAGGAAAGCTGAAAATGCGGGATGGACAAACAGAGAACACGACATGACTTTTCACGAGATGATGGTTGCTATCGGAGACAGTCTGAGTGATTTTGCAAGTTCTGACGATGAGGAGGATGGGGAAGATGAGAATGATGAAGAGACACAGCAGGGCAAGCTGAGCCAAGATGACGAACCCAGCTGGGTGATGGGCACAATCTCCACAATGGTACAGCAGCGAATGGAGAGGTTTTGGCAGAAGCAAATGAAGCTTGACGGATTGACACAACCTGGATGGGAGGACGCAGCCGACTACCTCCGTGAAGGAGGTAAGAAGTACGGCACATCTGATCTGAGAGTAGCAGTGGTCGTTAAACCGCAACTGGATGATGATGCAGCCGCACCTGCACTGACAACATTTCAAGTGCCTATGGAGTGTATTGAAAATGTCTCCAGAATATTGTGAATGCCCCAAGCGACTTCTTGAAAAGTAAATAGTCATGTTCCACTGGGTTCTGGGAAGCCGCAGTCAAACACGAGTATATCTGGTCTTGCGCCCGCCGCAGAGCTCAATTCATCACTCATTCTAAATGCGCAGCCTGTTGAACTCATAAGCTTTCTCCACTGCATATAGCCTCCCCAGCTAATCTCCATATAGTAATCAGATTCGGACGAGGTCTTGTTGATAGCTCCTGCGTCAGTGGAGGAATAACGAGGCAAATTTGTGTTATTTACGTCATATCTCTGTGAAAGGCAATTTGTGTACCAATTTCATTATGTGTCAGCATTTTCTTGATTTCAGTGACCAAATTGTGAGACATGGGGAGTCATCTGTGCATGGGCAAGGTTCGAAAGCACCATGTGAAAGTTCTTGAATCCAAGTCAGGCTGTAAGATGGACAATATGTTCCATTTTTGTTTGCCAATTACTGGTAAGGGAGAAAGCAAAAGCTATATGAAAGTTCTTGAATCCAAGTCAGGCTGTAAGATGGACAATATGTTCCATTTTTGTTTGCCAATTACTGGTAAGGGAGAAAGCAAAAGCTATATAAATGACGAAATATACTAAGAAAATTCAATTGAGCGATGTCATATGAGTCATCGCGCGAGTGGTCAGTACTCAATACCACTCTGTCTGAGTGATGACCGTCATGCTGCATTCATCCATGCATCCAACTGCATAACTCTCCGCACAGGCCTGGTTCACATGGTTGAGATATTCAAATTCACTAATGGTACGTCATGGAAATCGAGGAAAAGGAGCTGGATGAGAAAAGGTGAGAAAGTCGAGCTATATTTCCCAAAAACTAGAGAAATGATCTACATGCCGGAATGTGCCGGCCAAATGCACAGGGATGTGATAGGGCCACATCATCCATCACTCAGAAAACGCGGATAGAGGATAATTAGAAATTGAGAGGCCCCAAAGCTCATGGATGCAAATAATAATAACTAGAAACGCAATATTGGATGTCCATGATGAGTATAGTATTCATTGGATCCAATTATTGGGTGTAAGAAGGCTGTTTCGATGTGATTAATGTGAGTGTCAACAGAGCATTAATGATTTTTACTCTTACACATTCAAAAATCAAAGGGCTGCATTGTCACATCCATCCAAAGTGAATGTATTGGTCGGTGTTATAGTGGAAAAAGCAAGTTACACTCTCGTTGACCCATGCTAAACATGAGCGTCAATCAAGCATTAACGACTTTTGGCCTTGCGTCTCGGAAAATCCAAGGACTGTGCGGCAATATGAACTCATACTCGAACTATCGGCCACCTCTCTATGCAAAAACGGTGGTGATAACATTGCTGCTGTGTCCTACAAATGAGCTTGCACAGAGTTTCAACGACTTTTGGCCTTGTATTGTGTAAAATCCAAGGGTGGTGCGGCGACATTAACCCATCATCGAACTATCGGCCGCCTTTCTAAGCAACAATTGTTGTGACTATATCGCTGCAATGTCTTGAAAATGAGCGTCAATGGAGCGTCAACGATTCCAGGCCTTGCATCTTGAATAATTGAGGGGCTTTGCGACCACATTGATCGATAATTGAAATATTGGCCACCTTTCCAGGCAAAAATGCCTTCAACGACATCGTAACTATGCCCTAAAAATGAACGTCAACAGGCTCACATCTTCAACAACCACACTCATCGGCTGGTTATGCCAAGCGTTCCCCTCTTTGGGGGGGAGCAGGGTTTTACTTTGGCTTCACTCCATACCATTTGTCTGTGTCCGCTTGCATTTCCAAGTGTATCTTGTTGTTATCAAGCTCTCTTTACCAGTCAGCATCAACATCGACCGGTAGTCTACCCAGCACCTCGCCATTCGATTGTTTTACACCACTTATCGATGCCTACAACATGCCTGTGGATATACCAGTACGTGAGGTCCGGAAAGGCCTATCAGCGCAGTATCAGTGAAGTTCCGTCAAGCGGCTACCTTACATACTCCCCAAAGCATGAGTGCTGAGAAACACACACCGTACAAGCTCTCCAAACTGACTACGATGGACAAGACCCGCTGCTCGGATGCCAACAGGACGAACTACAAGAGTCGCCTTATGATACAATCACAATTCTGCTCCCCCGTTCCCGCCAAGCCCAAAGATCGTCAGGGTGCCCAGTTTGACTTAGGGAGTATTCATCTCTGGAGCTTCGAATGTCCTGCTCGCAAGAGCGGTTGGGGTGTTCCACTATGATAACATCAATGAGACCCTGGACTAGTGTGAGCAAGGTTTATGAACGTGGTGGTCGTCAGATGACGGGATGTGCAGGTTATACTCTAGGAAGGGGGGCGAATTATTTTATAATGTTGGGAAGGAGAAAGGGATGGTACATTTGACCGAGAGCAGGGCTTGGCGGACACGTTGGGTTCACACCGTGGAGTATCAGGAAAACTGAATTTTTGTCATACTCTAGTTGAAGTAAATACAACATGATTCAACAACAACAACAATGAGCGTCAACGGAGCGTCAACGATTTTAGGCCTTGCATCTTGGACAATCCAAGGGCTGTGCAGGGACATTAACCCAAAATCAAACTAGCGGCCACCTTCCTAGCTAAAAATGGTTGCAACAACGTCGCTGCTATGTCCCAAAAATGAGCGTCAACGGAGGGTCAAGAATTTTAGGCCTTGCATCGTGGATAATCAATGGGGTTTGCGACCAGATCAATCCATAATCGAACTGTCGGCCGCCTTTCTAGGCAACCATACTTGCAACAACATCATAACTAGGTGCTACAATGAGTGTCAACGCAGCGTCAACAATTTTTGATCTTGCATCTTGGATAATCTATGGGCGATGGGATGGCATTAACCTACAATCAACCTATCAGCAACCTTTGTTGGCGACAATCCTAGTGACGATATTGAGTCCGCCTCATACAATTGAGCGCCCACGGATAATCAACAATTTTGGTGGGGGCTCAGTACGTTACAAAGCAATGAACTGCATAGCGTTGTTACTGAATTCAGTGTTACACGGTCAGTCGTTTCAATATGTCCTTGTATACAACATCACAAATATGCATGCGATGTCTCACAGATGTGATCTCTTTGCTTGTAGCTCTAGAGTCAATATTTAAGAAGCCGGATTCTGATTTACTATAACGTGACTTTTAGCAGTCTCCTGAGTCGAGTTACACAGATTTCTAATTCCTACTGCCATGTCAGATTCAAAATTATACAATACCTCATTGCTGAAGGTTATGATCTCTTCCAAATATGAATGTGTCAGTATTTGTGATTTGAGCGACCTTACTTTACACATCATCTTCGACACTTGGTGGGCTTCAACGAATGCAGGCTCAAAGCATCCTATTGCTTTGAATAATATTAGCCTTGGGTCTTCATGGCGATTGGATTGAGACTGCAGAATTGTGGAGACCGGCAGCCCTGGAATCATGACTATCATTTGCCATCAAGTTTTTCACCATCCATCAGAACATGGGTCCAGCTCAATAGAGAAGCACTTGCAGGCAAAAGCACACATTGCAAAGTTGAACGAATTGACAGAGTCGGAAGTGACAGAATTGACTAGTTCAATGGTCGATGAAACTGCTTGGGCCATCCTGAAGAGTTAGGGAAGTCGAGGAATTACAGTAAAAAGTTCGCTGCAGAAAATGGTACTTGACATCTACGTTAATCCATACAGACTGAAACGACAGACAAAACGCTTTAAACTGGCAGCTAAGGACTTCTGAAACTTCTGAATTTCACCAAGACACATGGAATTGCTACCTCCTGTTACGATTTGTGTCTGCCCATGTTCCATGGAACGCTATATCAAGTCTTGAGCCACGATGGTCATAAACACCATTACAAAGTGACATAGTGCTGCCGTCCACCATGACCTATAGCAACATTTGCTGGGGGGAATACGCACTGACCGTGAATGCAATTTAGAAGCAATTGCCATCACAAAATATGGTTAGATTACCATTGGATGGATGGACATCAACAAATATACTAGCCATAATGTTGGTCATGCATCAGCAAAAACTGAAATGGCATTCTCAGTATTCTGAGCATTTTGAAATTCAAGTTCGCCTTTTCTCAATTATGCAGTGTACTCTGGCTGGAAATATACTCAGTAAAATAGTTTTCATACCTTTGCGGGATTTTCAAACTTGGTATATTATTCCCAAAAGAGTATAGCTTAGTCTATTACATTGTTTTATAGTCGAAAGTTAGTCTATTTTTAAAAATGAAATATGTAATAGACATACTATTGCTTGCTTAGTAATATTATAAAACTTTTGGTTTATATATCTTCATGACAAATCATAATGAAACTAAGCATATTTGGAATACCTCCAGCTATAATCAAGAGATAACTGAATATCTTTAATAATAGTTCCAATTTGAGTTAGTTTGTTTTTGATTTGTCATTTCGAAATAGCAATGTCAAGTTCCATTTTATGACTCAGCAAAGTATTCTATGTTCATTACATTTTTCAAAAATAAAAGTAGCTGACTTTAATCAATTAAGAAATGTATACAACTGGGCGATACCTATTTTGGAACACTATACCAAGTTTGGAAATCCCGTGAAATTGGGGATGCAATATTACTGAATATTATTTGTATTACTGGACCTGACAAAATTGACCAAACGCAAACTTGACTTTCAAAAACCTTCAAAATGCTCAGAATGCTCAGAATACCTTTTCCACTGTTTGCTGATGACATGGCATACTATACGGGTCGAAATTGGGCATTACGTGAAGTACAACTCGCTTATGATGAGGTTTATCGCCTATTCATTTCCGTTTTTGAAAGCTAATTAATGATGCTAGGTCAAGGGCCAACAAACTGCAGCAAGACTAGCCATAGATTTGAAGGACATGATTGATTGTTGTGAGCTTACCAACGGCCCATTGCTAGAAATTACGACTGATAATGCTTCCTCAAATTCCTTGATGGCTCGCGAGCTGCAATCAACACTTGAGGCTTCCAGAATCGAGTGGCCTGCACTGAGGAACCACATACCATGCATGGCGCGTGTCATCCAACTGGCTTTATGTGCAGTCATGAGCAGTCTGGATGTAAAAGGCCACACCAAGGCTTCGGAAGCCCATGAGTGCAATCAGCGATTTGGACATAATGAAAGAATAGAGATTGGGAAGAGTCAAAGACTTCGAAAAGAGGGCAATGCTCGAATCAACAAGGTGTCTGCCACGAGACCAGGTTTAGCAAAGATAATTCAGAAAGTACGTATTTCAAGATCTTTTGAAAGTGCTGAAACTGACCTTCATATAGCAGAGAATGCATGTGGTATTGATTACGCCGACACCTGGTTGTCGAAACCAGTTCATGGACTGTCAAAAAGCCAATGTCCATGCTGTGGTACTACCTATTATAGTTGTGAAGACATGTTGGATCTCAATACTGGAGTTGCTTGAGTGAGCCTACCAACCATGAGAAATCGCCCGCAAGTGTCTCCAAAATCCAATATACACTGATCACTGGCCACTCTTCACAACACAGGATGAATGGACAATTGTCATATACATCATGGAAGTTTTGACGCCATTCTGATATTGGACCCTGTGGATGTTGAAGAAGCATATGGTCACAATGCATCAGGATATCACAGTCTAAAATGACATGTTCGATAATATTGATGGCGTCATGTGAGCTTTGGCTAAACAGAAGACTTAATTGAAGGAAGACCTGTTCTTTGCCATAAGTTAGCTCAATAGAAGCTGTCCAATTATTATGCTGAAGTGACTCCACTGACGGGGAAACATCTCATTTCTGCACATATCCTCCATCCTTCCCGGAAGTTACAATCGTTTAGGACATGCGACAAGGGAATGGATATGAATACTGAGAACCAGATATCCTATACTACCTGATACTGGGAGGCCTTTCTGAAGTATGTGGAGAATAAATACTGTATGACACATAGACATGTGCCGGGCGATGAAGCCGAAAGTGTACTGAGCAACAATCTTGTCCGCATTGCAATGGATTCAGGATCTGGTCAATCATTCTCTCACCCATATGATCTGTCTAGCGATGATGAAGAATACTGGACGCCTCAAAATGTGGCTGAAACGACACCCGGACGAAGCCATCTTGCAGCACACTTATTGACCACTGTCAGGCTCTATTCGAATTCACCGCCTGATGCACCAAAGAACTGGGGGCAAATTAATCCAAATCTCAATGATTACCACTCTGACCCAATGGAGATTAGCAGGACATTTTGAATGCCGGACATAACCGACTAGTGGCGTCAACAGGAGGAAACGCACTCAAAGTACGCGGATCTCTCTGATGTTGCACACAACAGTTCCTCCATCATACCACATTGTTTCGGAGTGGAGGCCAGTTTGTCCCTTGGGCAAGCTGTTATCGGGTGAAGGCAGTCCGAAACCACAGGCAAGACCCTTCACGAAACAGTGATTGTAAGGCAGTCTGCTCGTACCAACAACAGCATCTTGGCCGGCGATAACTCAGCATTGCATATGACAGACACAGAAAATGACCTGGAAATGAAGAATGAGGCGGAGGAAAGACAATTGCACTGAATGGCCAAGGTCGACCACTTTTTGGAGCTGTGGCAGGGCAGCCAAAACCTACGTGCTACACAGATATAATCTTGCGCTCGGAACAAGCAGATGACAGCTGTAGGATACAGTTCTGACACAGAAGAGATCGTCAAAGCATCCTGGTTGCTCTTTCAACATGATGGTGCTGCTGCATTTAAATTGTCAGAAAGATCACCTTTGCCACCAGCGTTGTCTGCAAAGGACCTCCTTGCATGTCAAACTCAAATATTGAATGTCCCCCGAGTCAGACGAATCAACTGTCATCCAGTCGAAAGACATGAGGATAGTACACCTGAATGCATTCCAGACACTGGTAATTGGCTTCACTGGAATGCCAAGTTGGATAATCCAAATGACAGCGAAGACGATTGCGTGGCAGACTTTGAATCTGATTTACAGCAAGTAAATGGCATCGAGGATCCGGAATGCCCAGAGCAGTGGGATGTGAGTGCTGCACCAAATGTTCCTGGATTGATTCAGCCAACATGGAAGTCAAAGAGACAGGCTGAAATGGTGTTGGTGACAGTCAATACAATGGAAACAAGGAGAAATATGGGAATCAAGAAAAAGTAGAACAGAATGCGTCATTGTTTCACCATCTTCTGAGTGTAGCATGACTGAGAGGTTTAGTTAGAGATATATGATTGGCGAATGGTAAGCAGTAGCTTGTGAATATCGGTTCATAAACAGATGTATAGCAGGCACAATGAATCTTTTGGCAACATATATAAATGTTACTAGTTTGAGAGCGAAAATTGCAAGATTATTACTGCGCTTGGCTTTACCACATGGCTGGGTCTCTATCTGCCAGAAAGACATCCAATATGTTCAAATCATGATGAAAGCGATTAACGACTGGAGCAGATGTTGAATGGACAATACATTAAAATACGCGTCAACGGAGCGTTGATGATGTGTGGTCATGTACGTACCATAATTGAACAGTTATTTGGTCATTGTTATATATATCCGGCGTATTGACAGCTTTTGTAGGCAAATGAGACAGCAACACGATCACCACCGCATTCTGAAAATGAGCATCAACAGATCATCAATGTGGTTTAGCTTTGCATCGTGAGTAATTCATCTTCCGATTGGTTGCAGACATCCATTCAAGACATATTGGCAGCCTTTAGGCGCAAAAACAGCAGCGACACCTTCCCTGCCACATCCTGAAAATGAGCGTCAACAGAGTGTCAACAGTTTTAGGTGTTGCATATTTGGTAATGAAGGGATCGTGCGGATCTTCGCACCCATAACCTTAATATTGACCTCCTTGATAGTCACAAATACAATCTATTAAAGGAAAGGCACCGATTCCAAATTGATCGATATCGCACACTGCAAAACATGCAAAAACACATCATTGGTTGTCGAAAATGCAATTTTGATAAGATACTATTAACAAACTGCAAAAACAAGAGCCTTATATGAATCTATAGATGGACCCCCTGGGAGACCCGCTGACAACCTGCCCAATTCCAACGGGTCGGGAGTTTACGATGGAACCATATCATTGTTGACAGTTTGGGTTCATCTGAAACTGGGAGTGCCAAATTGGCCTCAGTTGGGTTTGGACCTGTACTCGGACCCGAAGTGACGGTCCGGAACCCTTGCTAACACTACTCTCAATCGATTGGATTTGAGAAGAAATATATGCCGAGAAACAGAAACCAGAAAGAAAGAAAGCCTGTTCAATTGTATTTGTAGTCAAATGCAATAATGTAGCAAATGAAGCATTGAAAGAAGGTCTAAAGATGCAGGGGTGAAGTATAGGGTGGAAATGTTTTTAAATACTGGCCTGGATTGCTTATACCTAATTTGCTGTCAGTGGGAACATATCAACTCCAGGTGTATGGCTTTGAAGATACCTGCATGTATATTATATGCAGAATAATATTCAGCAAAAGGACATGGGAGTAACAGGGTTGATTGCAATACGGATACAGTACAAAACTGCAACAATAACATTGACAACTTTGTTGACCACACAGGAAGCCATCTTGTGCAAGCCAACTAATATGCAAAGAAGCAGGAGGCAATCAAGAAATCAAGGTGGGAGTAGTAAACTGGAAACAAAAGAGCAGCAGAATGTCAAAATCAAGAGAAGGAGGAACAGAAGACTCCTTCGAAACGCAAAAGTGATGTCGCCTCAACTACACCTGTGAGCAGAATGTTCCACAAACTAAACAATAGGACAAGAAGCCAAAAGTTTAAATCACTTTGACACCGCCAACATCTACCTCAAGCTTCCACAGAGGAATTCCTAACGCACCCCATGCAACATGGCGAAATGCATTATCAACATTAAAGATGGGCAGTATAAGACAAGAATGATTGCCTTGGATATACCAATTGTGTCACAATCTGATTCTGATTTGATGCAAGAACTGGTAGTATAGGGAGAAGAATATGAAATCCGGCACCCAGAATATATACTGGCTTGAGAAGACCATATGAATACATGAATTTGAAATGGGATGTACCAGAATATCTGGCAAGTAGAGACTGGAGGTGAGGGGCATATTCAGTTGACTGCTTTGAAATACCCTTTGGGGATAAAAGTAAGAGTGATGAATATATCTTGTCAGGAAGATGGAACACATAGTCAGGGCAACTCAGCACAGACAGTACAAGAAAGTGAGATAATGGAGCAGGAACACAATTTCTTAAGGGAGATTGGAATGTGAATAGTTATATGTGGATACTGCAGTGTCTATTAAACTGAAATGATACATTTTCAGTAGCTCTTATTGATGAATATGAATTGGTGGATGTAACAGAAGTGGAAGCAACTCATAATATATCAATTTGTGAAATACCAGATATACTCATTTACATCTTTATGATACAGGCAGTGCTAATAGAGTGGAGAAATAACAGCGTTGGGTTACATCATTAGATGATGTAATAGTGTATGCTTGATTGAGACAGCAATAAAGGAAGAGGACAAATATATCAAGGAAGATTATATAATGGGATATTCAGAGGCTTAAATACAAGATAAAAACAGAAAATTATCAAAATGCAGAAACTGAATAGAGGGAGCTAAGCACAAAGAGACTCATCATAATTGAGGAAAGCAATGGAGAAGAATTAGTTTATTGAGCTGAGTGGATCCAGTAACACTTTGATAATCATTTTCATTGTTATTGCAATAAGTTACAAGGGTAGATAAGATCTAACAGGCAGTGGACTGTGGAGATCATACAGCCTAGAAGAATAGTTGGCAACCAAATAATGACTTGAAGAAGAGGTAATGCACCAATACAACGAATCCAATTGGCACAAAGCAAACTTTGATATGCCATCAGTTAATCAACAACTACAATATTACAAACATTCTCATACTCCAGAATGGGAATTAAATTTTGGTAGGGACTGACATATTCAGAGCTGCCAGGTCAGCAAAGAACAAAGTGTTGAAGTTCCTTGTATAAGCCGTAGCAGACTCTGGTATGGAAAATGTAATGCACATCAATGAAGTACTTTAAATTCGATGAAATGTAATTTGTAGACACCACCAGGATGTGGAGGAAGAATGGTCAAGCAAGTTACTAAGAATAATATCTGAAAGATACAGTTTGACTAGCCAACAAAGATGGCTCTGGCTCTGGATAGGCTAGATCTTTAGGTGTTAAGGCAGTATTGGAAATGGGACTTCAGGAAAATAATAGCTATTGTCAAAATATTATATAGATTGGGAATACACCCCCACATTTGAAAGAAAGCCAAGGGAGTAATTATACCGAAAATGAATAACTCCAACTATGGAGTTGCCAAGCATACCCGCGGTAAATATTATTCAGTTGTCTGCCAACAGGTTGTTGAAATAATAACAACAAACACAATAGCAGAGCAGTGTGAATGACAAAGACTAGTTAATAATGGACTGTTCAGAGGCAGACCAAGATATTCATGCATTGATGTGGTTTGAAGACCGATAAAGTGAGTTCAAAATAGTTACAGTATTGGGAGTACTACAGCATTATTATTTATAGAGGAGAAGGGAGTACTTCCACAGGTGGCAAAGGGGAACTGACCAACCTGAATTGAAGAAGTCAAGTTTGAAGCCAATCCAATAAGCTGGGTGAAAATATTTATCATAGATGACAAATTTTAAATGTATTATATGATTTATCAGAGATGTAGTTTTATTTTTATTATATATTGCAAATAATCTTATAATATTTATGTGTTTTACCCTGCAATAAACAACTTTCCAAAGATTACAGGTTATCCTAATGGACAGCAACGAAGCAGATACTATGGAGGTGGGAATCAAAGTTCCACAGGGGTTGCATATATTATAGATTTCTCTCAGTATACAATGTTTCAAATTCTCAGGCAAGCTAGTAGAAACTGAATGACAAAGATAGATTGGAGGGATATCATTGCTTGATAATATAGTATAGGAGAAAGCAGGTAAAGATGTAGGAAGATGCACACAACAGCTTGAAAGATGTGTCCAGAAATAAGCATTTTGGATAATGGCAAATGCCGGTGAATTGAATATACAAATTACAGAAACAATATTAATTACCTAGAGAAGCAGCAACAAGGTACTAAATATAAAAGCCAATACACAGATTGGAGACAGTGAGGCGCAATATAATAGTAAAATATCAAGGTGGTTTGGAGTATGGCTTGACATGATACTCACATTAAATGATCAGTGCAAAACAATCTTCATCAAGGCAATGGATGCAACAGATGAATTAGATTGCTAGCACTGAACAGGAGGCCTGATGTGGAAAATTGGCACAAGGTCAATGTCGGAGCATTTCCATTTGGAGTATTGTACTTGGCAGAACTGTAGTGGTGAGAACAACACAGTCAGAAACAGGAAGTGCAAATGATAGTGAATAAGCAGGGTAGAAGGGTAACCAGATACTTTCATTCAATACCTTAAGAAGCACTATTGAATATTGTGGCACTTAAGCTGTTAAGAACTCTGCTGAAAACCCAATAATAAAGATACAGATAGAAGCAAATCAGTATAACAGAGTAACAAGGTAGGGGAAAAATATTGAAGTAAGGAGGATAACTGTTCAAAAATGTAAAGGAGATTAAAGAGTAAATTCTGGGGGAATTTCACCCAAAAATGTATTACAAGATTACAAAAGGAACAAATAGCAAACAAAGTATCAAAGTCAGATTCATTATTCAAGATGAGAAATACATGAAGATAGAGGCAAAGTGTGAAATTAAAGGTAGTTCAGTACACTAATGGGTTGAGACAAGATGATAGATGGGTGGGGTGTGGAGTTGATTGGGAAGAGAAATGGTGGGAAAAGAGAAGAATACATGTTGCATGACAAAAGGAAGCATTATACGCAGCGATGTATGAAATATTGGAAGCGACGAAGATTGTGCAAGAGATTTGCAGATAAAGATAGGTAATAGCTATTACAATAGTTACAGATTTGCAGGTGGTATTAAAATGATTACAATTAGACAAACCAGAACCAGAATAGGCTTTTATGTTACAGATAATGAAGCATAAAGGCACTATTCATGAATAAAGGATTCTGATTGAGTACCAATGGGTAATAGTATATATGGGATTTTGAAGAGAATGAGAAGGCAGGCAAACAAGCAATAAAGGTAATATATAAGCATGGAGGACAGTATACCAGGACACAGAATCTACTGCAAAGCCTGGGTTATATTTCTCTGGTGCATAGTAAGTGAAAAGTAAAGGAGGCAAATTGGGAGGAGACGAAAGAAATAATACAGTGAACAGGGGCTAAGTCAAGATCCAAATGTAGATATGATTTGGTTATGGAAGATGGAAACAGTACAGTGATAAAAGCTCCAAATTGGATTCTGCTGAGATTCTACTGGTTGAAATCTAGACATGGATTAGTAGTAGAGTATCTGAAGTAGATGAGACAAAGAGTTTATTCCTTGACTGGTAGCAGATCTATGGAAGGGCCCACCCTGCTGTGCACTTCACCTTATTGCTTATCACAATACAGCCACCCACTTAAACCCCCTTCCGGAATATCATGAATTGAAACACAGCTAGTAGCAGCTTCTATTTGTGAATTCTTGTGGCAGTGTAACAAGATCTGTCGAGCTAAGTTGCATACAGATAGCAGTACTTTGGAGATTGTGAGAGTACCATCCTCCAGTGCAGCAGCAACCACCTACCCACTTTCCATCTACCACACCACAGCAACCATGAGCAGAGAAGCCCTCAAACCTTAGAACGATGATGTCAACTACCTATCCTCACCTTGTATACTCTCATCTCCACCATCATTACCAAAGAATGTGAAAAACAACATGCCAAGAATCGCATCATGGATGAGCATCCTGGTTCCAAGCGCACCACCTCCCAACCACCACCACCACCACCACCTACAGTGGTACAGCACCAACCTGGTATTATACTTGATTTGTCTTTGCCAGCATCTGCAGCTCCACCTGCAATGCTCTAACTTGACGATAATTATGGCTCCTCAGATTAATCTTATGTTGAGCCTGCCAGGTCAATCACAGCTGGTCACTCAGCCCAGTGGCATCAGAAAACACTCAAAAAACCAACTCAACATTTGGCAGATCTTCCTGACGTCCCCACATTGGACACTTTAAAACCAATTGTTCCTCCTCACAAAGCATGGAACTGACTGCCCAACTTCTTCTCTGAGCTGGATGTGATTTCCCCAATTGAAATCTTCGATCTCTTTCTTACCAACTCCATCTAGGGACAGCTTGTAACCAATACCAATTTCAATGCCCAGCATCAGCTTCTTAGGCCAGAGAAGGAGTTGCAGCATTCTTGGCAGCCAGTTACTGCTTAGAAGCTACATCTCTGGCTGGCAATTCAAATTCATGTGGGTCATATTGGAGTTCCTCCTGAGAGGTACTGGATAAACGAGGGAGTTTACCTTCCCAAAGATGGATTACCTCAAGCAGCCTACCTTGGGGAGACACACTTTCAGGAGATCTGCAGCTTCTTCCATGTGTCTCCATACAATTCCCCAACTGCAACTTTTCATGGCTTGTCTTGTTGCCATTCAAAGGTAGATATTCTGTTGGAGCAGATGCAGTTTTTCTCACAGCAGTACTGAGTTCCTGGCAACAATGTTACGATTGATCAAGCCATGATTCTATTCACAGTCAGGTCTATTCACATTACAATGATGCCAAATAAGCCAATTTGTCAAGGATATATGTTTTTCTGCATGGCAGAGAAGGGCTGTGTTTGGGAGTTCCACCCATTATCAAATGCAGTAGGAGGGAACCCTGTTGATGTAGAATCCTGTTTGGTACAGCTTACAGATACTGGAAAGATGGTTCACGACTTGATCAGATATTTACACCACCTCAGGTATCCAAAGCTCTCCTTCAATGTATACATGTACAACTGTTTCGCAACACATCCTCTCCTGGCAGAGCTTTGTCAGGTGTGGATAGAATCATGTGGCACATGCAAGCAGCAGTTCTTAGGATTTCCAAAGATGCTAAAAGATGAAAGACATGCCAAATTGCAGCATGATTTTCGAAGTGGAGCTGTTAATGATGGGGTTGCAACCTTGCTATGGATCAAAAGTTCTCCTGTTACCATGATGTCTATATTCCACCCTCTAAGTGGTGAGGATTCACTGATGCTGAGAATGAGAAAGCATCCAGGCAACAAGAGTACCAACGCAAGTGGAGCAAATTCCACATTTCATTCTGGAGAACTCCAGAAAGAGCTTGATACACCTGTCCTTATTTATGCCTACAACCAGCACAAGGTGGGTGTGGATATGGCTGACCAGTATTGAACCAATTCTGATACACAGCTCATATCCAGGCACAATTGGTATCCACATTTCAATTGAATTCTGGAGACAGCCCATATCAATAGTCTCATAATATATTGAGATCTTCTAGTGAACAACATGCACACTGTCAAGCACTTTGACTTCTGTCTCTCCATTGTGCACAACCTTCTGCAAGCTGGAATTCCATCAACAATGATATGTTCCTCTGGCATTCCAGCATCACAAAAAATTACTTGGTCAGCTTCCACCACACAATCTGCGTTGCCCCGATTCCCTTGCAGGCGAGTTACAATGCACACCCCCCCTTCCCCACTGCTGAAAGGTACCTGGAATGTGTTCCCCACTCTGGATGGACAGTAGAGTAAATTGTTGTCTTTGCAGGTGGAGAAGAAGTCAGGGTGGTAGTGGAGAAGGCATGAAAACCAGCATAAAGTGTGAGGACTGCAATGAGGCTTTGTGTTTCACACCCAAACGAAATTGTTTGTATGAATCTCACCATATGTGGAGTATTGTTATTTATTCTGGAGGCATTTGGTTCAATTGTGGTTGTGTGATATGTATGGTAAAAGCAGACTAATGTATGGGCTCCAACCAGGTTACCAGCAAAGGGATATAATATACTGGCAGAATGAATTTTCATATCAGACTTGAGATTACCTATTTAAATGGTGTAAAAGATGAAAATAAAAATAAAAATAGTTGCATATCAATGGGGAAGAGGGGGAAGGGGGTATAAAGGTGTTGAAAAGTTGTTGAAGAAGCCAAAGGTTCAGTTACAGTTATTACATGTTTTTGTTGAAAAATATTCAGACACTGTTGGATTTTTTGTCCCATACAGATGTTGCAGGAGTTAGAGGTGAGGTGGAGAAGGCAGATTACAAGGTGTTTGTTTGTTTTATTCATACTGTATTCACTCTATCTAGAGTATGACAGAACCAAATTCCCGTCCGCCTCCGGGCGAGCCGGTCAAGGTGGCAGAGAAATCACAAGGTGTTAAGTGATGGTGGGGGTGAGTAAAAGTTGATGGTGTTTTTTGGCGGGGGGTTTTTTTTGGGAGAAGAGAACTTGCAAGTTTGCTTTTGTTTCCTTGTGTTACAAAAGAAGCGGCGAGGAAATGTGTCAAGGATATGCCATGATCGCTAGCGGCCGAATGCAATATGATTACAAACTAACAAACAAACACTGTCATTTTTGCCCGAATTTTGTAGTGTATGCCAAGATCGCGAATACGTTTGCAAAGGGTATTGTACAAGCGGGCCATTTGAATTGAGGATGTAGTTTCAACAGAGTACTGACCCCTCTTTTAAAAAATCTAGACACTAATTGTTGTGTACGGAACCCGCCTGACCAAAAATTCTACAAAGTAAACCCTAATAGGAACAATAACACCGAGGTTAAGATTAACAAAGATGCTTTTGATATCACAACAGTACTCTAAAAATCACGAGAAGAAGTATTGACTATCCTTCAATCGTTCTACATCGAAGTCACCCTATAACATTATTAGCATCTGATCTGATAAAACCTACAAATTAAGTCTGTAAAGTACCTTCGGTGGAAGAGGCGGAAATTCCAATGGTACCCAGACATGAATTCCTGTGGTAAGTACCCCTTTTGCTTTAGTAGTAGGTTGCTTCTCGGTGTCCTGGGCTTCTGGGCTATCTTCTGAGTTATTCAACTCTATGTGTTCTACCTCTTCGTCTTCCAACGCTGCTACAATTGTATTTTGCTGGTCCGGTGCAGAGTCGTCGTCATCGTCAAATACATCTTGCTGGGCCATGGCCTTCTCAACTGCAGGAGATGAAGGTACCTTCCCCAACTCAGCACCCAAAGGCTCTTCAATTTCCACGGCCCTGCTTCCCCCGGTTGTATGCAAGATCACGAATGGGGTAACCATTTTCTTTCCCTTTTCTCGCTCCTGCATATCATCTGATGCTAATAATCGGTCTCGTTCGAGTTCCCACTCCAGATCCTCTACCACAGTAAGTCCGGACTTTTCAAGAACCTCCATTGCATACTGTTTTCGAGCTGCCTTGATGAGCTTGGCCTGTGGTGCATGTTTAGGGATAGATACAAGATACTTGTATCCTTTGTATCTGGTTTCAAACTCATCTTTTAATTTCTCCATAATGTTGACGGAATGCAATTCAATGAAGGCTTTACGCAATATGTGATTCAGGTTATCCACGTTACTAGGATGTGTCCAGAAAGAGTCGTGTACAGCAGCAAAGGTAATCCCCATTTCGGAACATTTCGTCGCACTGAGAAGCATATGCGTAGCGTCAAGCGAATGGATGAAGTTAGGTGGGAATGCCGTCATTTGTTTCTTCGAGTTGACTTGGTCGATAGCGGAAGGATCCGAAATATAAATCTTTTGTAGATTCGTTTGAACAATTACATTACTCTCCTTGCGATATGGCTGTACAACTGCCATCTTAAGCGGAGTAGTCCACACCACTGAGGTCATAAATTCCACTTTTCCTTTTCGACGTACGTGGGAATTTTTAGAGTCTTGAAGCACTCCGTTGTGATGGTCCTGAAGATCTCCGTACTGTGCCGGGCTAACCGAACGAGATATCATACGAGCCGCCAAGGCCAGCCAATGCTGGATTTTGGTAGCTCCGGTAAACACCCTTTTGATACCGTCAAAGACAAGCCGTGCCAGATAACCAGCACAGCGGACTACTTCCTGACGAGGAATTGCAGGATTATCTTCTAGTTGTTTCTGAATCTGAGCACGCGCCCCTATGAAAGTCACACCATAGACATTGGTCATGACAGATTGCTTCACGACCTTCCTGGTGATGTGTCCTAGCAGAAGTCTAGCAAGTGGATCTCCTGCACTAGCGTCTTCCATGACTTGTGCCTTAACAAGCTCAGCTACACCAGTATAGACATCTTGAGGTTTGTCGCTTGGCTCTAGGTTAACTTGCTTCGCGCCCTCTAAGTCACCACCAAGAGCGGCGTAATGCTGGAGTCCATTGCAGGTTCCGTCCTGGGCGACGATGGTGTGACACTTATATCTCGTCGGGTCTGGCAATTTCAAGGCTTCCGTTATCGAGATACAAGCCGCAAGGCATTGCCATGGGTCTTCGGCTTTTAGCCACCATCGATGACCCTGCAACAATCAGCACAATACGTACAACTTAAGGATGAAATACACACCCCAAGAGGATTTACTGCACTGTCAAAGACCTCCTCGAGATTCTCATTCACAAATTTCACTCGATCCGTAAAGCTAGCTTTGTCATATCCAGCTAAATTGGCACAGTGAATCTTCAACCACCGAAGACCATTTTTTCCAAGTTCTTTCCCCTCATCAAACATAAGGAGGCCTCGAGACAAGTCGTCTCCTATGTGATTCAAATTTGGGGGAATTGGGTAAGCTCGTCCACGGAAGTCAACGTTGTGCGGAAAATAAAACTTCTCAAACAGGAACTATAGCAATAATTATAAGCGGAAACGCACAATATTAAAGAAATGAGCCACTTACGGCTCGTGCAATCTCCAATTTCAGATTGATGTTGCATCTTTGGGAATGATAATTTTTTTCAAGGAGCTTTATCCGACGGACTTCCTTGACCCATTCCATGCGAACTCTAGGATTTTCATTGGGGGCAGGTTCAGGAGGAATATCCAGTCCGGTATCTCGTGGCGGGATGTCAGCAAATTTTTGGCCCTCATTCCACACATGCAAAACAACATCAAATATTCTTTTGTTGATCCTCCATGCGGTTTGGCCCAAAACGTCTAACCCTTGGAATAGTTGATCCAGATCGCCGCGGTTGGATGCAGTTTGAACATAAATGTCTTGTTCCTTACTAGCCTTTGTCCTGACCACTCGACTTCGAGTATAGTAATAACCACCTTCATTCCAGGCTAACCATGGTAATGGGGGCACGAGCATTGGGAGATTACGGCCCATCGAACTCCCACGGAGAGGCTGGCTGCCCAGTTTCAGCACTACATCTGGATGAAGTTTAAGAACACCTAGCCTTCGTCCCTTGATATAATTATAGGCGTGTTGAATGGCAGGGTGGTGCTGGGTTGACTTCTCGCCGTTAGGTAGAGGTTTCGTGATTGAGACTTTGGCACAATGAAGTAACATCGATATTAAAACGGCGCCAAGTTTCGCTTTCGCAGACCCAGGCCATTCGAGCATCAAATCTACTGTTTGTTGCGGGTTCTCCAGCATTTTTTGCCGTGCTTTTTTAACCACAGCCCGGAACATCGCCATATTATTGAAAAGCTCCCCTAGTTCTTCCTTTTCCAGAGATCCGAAAACATCACGATTCTTTCGCTTCGCTAGCTCTTGGGCGTAGTACTCCTGCTCAAGAATTTTTCCAATAGCCATGACCGCATGTGAAGACTTTGTACCTTCTCCATTTAACTGCGAATTCTGCATCCGTATAATCTCTAGGATGACAACAGCAGCTACTTTTTCAGGTGTCATAAGCCGCAGGAATGGACCGTATAGGCACCGGTCGGGGGCACTGGGGTAGCCTGGATTTTCTTCAGCTTCGGCGACTCGTTGTAGTTCCTGCTTTATTAAAGGAACTAAGGCTTGATGCCAGCTCCACAACAAAGCGTTTACGCTATTTTGCAAAGGAGCAATTCCTCTTTCGACAAGTTGCTCGTGATCTTTTTTCCATCGTTCATGGGCACTTTTCATAGCGTCCATCTCTAAATGTTTCTGCCTTTCAATCTGGAACGTCACACTATCTTGCCCAAAAGAATGACGACTCGGCATTGCGTCAGGATCGGTCAATGACGCAAGAGACTGTTTGATCGCAGCCAGACTCGACCCCTTGACATCGGACGATTTAACGTTGATAACATGCGTGATAGCTGGTTGCACAGCATCCTCAAGATAAAGATTTTTATACTTTTCACTCAGTTCATCTGGTTTCAATCCACAAATCTGCGATGTATTAATAACATAATTCAAACGCAACGGAAAACTAAATATATACCTGTGCAACCGCAATGACATGTTCATTGGACAATATCGACAACGCGAATACATCATTGATATCTCTACCCTGTTCCTTCCATTGGTTGAAATACTGCTGGACATACCGATTACCATGTCGTTTTTCCGTAACCGCAAAACTTCCCTCCATTAACAACGCCATAGTTGTGGCGTCACCAAAAATATTTAATTCCCGCTTCATTGTATCTTCATACCAAGTGAAGAACACACGCAAGCTATCTTGGCTACTCTCAGCAAGTGCCCGGTTCAATAATGCCTTGAGAAATGTGTTGTGGGCTCCAACCAAAAGCGGGGAAGTGTTATCGAGTAAAGTTGTAATCGTATTGAGCATTAGCTGTGCCCTAGCAATTCTCCCTACTCTAATGCAAGCCTCGAATGTGGCTAGGACCTCATGTTTGTCCTCCGAGATACCACCGATTATGCGTGCCTTTTTCTTCACAGTGTCACGTAGACGCGGTGTGTCAACGATTAAGAGTGATGGGCCATCGACTAACTCGGTGTGTCTGTATTTCGATCCCACGGGATTTGAGCATGGGTTATAGCCTCCATCTATGCTTACCAGCGTGTCCGGCATGGGAACATGACAAGCTGTGGTAGAATGCGATCGATGCGGCACCGATGGAATTGGCGGGAGCTCAATTGAGCTTACAATCGATGAATTAAGCACTCTTCGTGAAGGAACAGACAGGTAGAGAGAAGGGAGGAATAGAGTTTGTTTGGGAGTAGAATGCCGGAAGTTGTTTCGGACAAATGTACACTGGAAAATCTTGCTACTGGCTGCCCGCAGCATTTTCCTGTCAAAAGGTGAAACGCGTCGTCAAAATGGAAGATCGTGAAATAGAACAAAAAGGATGTCGTAATTGAACAGTTGCAGGACAAAGTGCACAAAATAAAGAAAATGACCGAGGACATGGAGATGGAGCTAGCGCAGGTAAAACTTCTTTTTCGTACCCAGGTGTCCATGGCGCTAAGAGCTCTAGTCTCGCGCCCAGTAATTACCCGGCCAGCATAACCCCCAGCCTCGGCTAGGCTAAAGATTCCTCTTCCAGAGACTAAAGTAGTTACTAGGGCCGAGGTACGAGGCTGAGATTACGTGATACAAGGACGCTAGTGTGCGAGACAAAGGCCACTCATTAATTGGCTTAGCTTGCTAAGTTAATTAACATTAGATAGTAAATTACTTGTGAATACATAAGTATACTTGTAAATTTACAATGTTATGGGATACATGATAAATTCTAACCCATGGCAATGCTCACTGAAAGGCATGAATATCTATATTCTGGAAGTATGTAGAGTAACTACAGCTTTTATATATCCCATAACTTTGTAAATTGGCAAGTCCATTAGGAAAAATGGAGTATTTTATAAAGTGAATTGCAACAGTTTAAAGTTTTCAATCATCAGGAATCAATTTTCCAACTATTATATAGATTGTCAAAATATCTCTTGTCTGAATTGACTACTATTTTACTTGATTAGACTATTCTGAATACTTACAGACTGCAATAACCCCACAGTTTCTAATGGTACAATAGTCAACTAGTATCAGTTATCTTAATGGTAAAAACAAATTATCAAAACTATAAGACAAAATAGTCAATTTAGAACAAGAACTATATAGTGAAGAAAGCTGGATATTAAGAAACCAACTCTCTATATAATGGAGAGTAAGATAATATTCTTTCTCTATCAACACTGCATTATTGATAATTACCTAAGTTTCTTATCTCAAGACAGTTACAATATGAAATTCATTGTATCAATTTTAATAGTTTTTGATAGTTAGAACAGTGTAAATTACAATGTTTAGATACATATAGATTTAGATGAAACAAGTTTGGATATACTATAGAAAATATTAAGAAAATGTAGTTGAGATAAATCATCTTTCCAGTTTTGATTATCATGGGTAATTTCTAAATATAGTAATCTTTCATACAATTAATAACTATTGACAATCTTTATGCAATATCCACTCTGTACAGCATTCTAAATTAGTTCATTCGCTTTTGCAATCTTTTACATTGATCATTATCTTTTTTAGATAGCCGAATATTGTTCACTTTTGTAAATAGGACAGCTGCAAAGATGAAAGCACAGAGCACAGGGCTGGTAAATAGTAGATAATTAGAATATACAGTTGAATAATCATTTAAAATCTACAATACAACAAGAATATTTTTTATCACAATCCAGCATTGTATTTACTATTATCTGCCATTTGCCATTTAAGAATCATAGTCTGATATTGGTAAGTATTATACTCCTACCATTTTGCTTTATAACTCAATTCTTTGTTATAATTCTTTTGGTAGCTATCACAAAGACTTTTTCTAAATGACAATATATAGCCAAATGCTATATAATATAAATAGAAATCAATTTCTATTTAAAATAGTCACATTTTGGAGTTTACCCAGAGTAAGATACGTTGAGTAGTAAATTTACTATTAACCATTGTATTTTCAATGTAGATATAATATGTAAATCTCTATAAGGGAGCTGATAAAAAATAAGATATTCAGAAAATAGATATAGTACAATGTAATCACAATATAACAATTTTCATTTAGTGATATTTCGAAATGTTAGGGTTACTCACCAGGAAAAATGATGCTATGTGACAAGTAACTCATAGAGAAGGTGTTTTTCAGAAGGTAATCAGTAGTATATTTGACATATGGTACTATGAGGTCCTATGTAGCTGCACATCAACTAGATTATTATGATATGCATGCAATTATGTGCACAGTATACTATACATCATGCTGCATTCAATGAACTTGAAACCAAACTGCCAAATGCACCTTATTGTGCACTCCCAATTACGTTTTCATGTATACTCCCAAGCACGCTCTCAAGGACACTCCCAATTGCACTCGATGGCACACTCCTGGCCTGCATGACTTTGCACTCCCAAGTAAGCTCACAAGATGGTGTAAAGCACACTCCGGGGTGTGCTCTCAATGACGCTCCCAACTGCACTCGATGACACACTTCCAGCCTGCTTCACTTATGCTCCCAAGTAAGCTCTCAATGATGCTCTCAATTGCACACAATGGCACACTCCCTGCCTGCCGGAGTACAACATCCCAAGTATACTCTGAGTAGTGCTAGCAATGGTTCCAAATTCCCGGTTTGGTTCCGGGTCTGGTTCCAACCCGGAACTGGACCGTTCCAATGGGTTTTACCACACTGAAACCCGGACCTTTGCACTTGGGGAGCTTTTACAACCAAAAACCTGGCATTTCAACCTCACATTGTTGGCTGTGATTAAGTAGCTGGGTTCTGATCGTATCACAACTTGATCGATAGGTAAATTGGGTAGTATTAGACGCTCTTTGACATCACGCTGTCAGATTTACGATCTGACCAATATTCATTTAGTCACTATAGAAAACCTGCGAGTTCTGCATCATACTTGGCAGAATTTCATAGCGATTCAACGAATTTTGGTTGCATCCCAAATCCGAATGCTGGAGGTGACTGAGCTGCTACAATTGCACAATCAACATATTGATCATGTCACGGTACAATCAGAACTCAAAAACGTAATTGCAACCGAAGTACTGCCAAAGTTGTAGGAACTGTAAATTGTGAGCACAGTACACTTCCAACCCAGCCACAAACAGGCAGGTTTGTGTCTGGTCCGCATAACAACCCAGCGCTAGTCATCTAGTTTGAGTTCCTTGGCGATTCCTGGTCCGGACTGGGGCCTCCAGGTCAGTTCTAAGCCGGACCACAGCCGGGTAACCCGGAACCGCTGCTAACACTTACCACACTCAGAGACTCTGAGTATGGTCCCAGTAAACCTCAGAGGATGTGCTCGAGTACACTCCCGAGCATGTTCTCCATGACGCTCAAATTACACTCAATAGCCCACTCCCACATCAGCAAAATGTATTTCGGCCACTGGAAGCCTCCAGGAGTGTCTGAGAGGATGTGGAGTGTAAACTTAGATGCGTCAATTGCAGGAGAGTATGAGACCCTTGGAGGGCATTCCTGCTGGCCGTCAGAGTAACTGGGAGCGCCGGCGACAAGCCTGGGAGGGCCGATGACAAGCCTGGGAGCACCTGGGAGCGCCGGCGACAAACCTGAATGCGCCGGTGACAAGTCTGGGAGCGCCTCGAATCACAGTAGAGCAGTCTGGGAAAAACAACATCTTCTTTGGCAACGCTGCTGGTGCACGCCTGGAAATCATAGCTACTACTTATCGTTCAACTATTTTTAAAACACATGTACTCAGTTTGTATTCTCATCTATGTAGCTATGTATTTATATAGCTACCCATCTACACACGGTATATCTGGATTGGCTGCCGGTGGTACTTGGGAGTAATTCGAGGTGTGCCTGAAAATGACGATCGAGTGAACACAGAGATACACTCCGAGGCCGTGATCGAGCGAGTTTGGGGATGCACTTGGAGGCGGTAATCAAGCGTATTTGGAGATACACTTGGAGGCAGTGATCGAGTGAACTTAGAGATGCACTTCAGGATTGTGAACGAGCGAGTGTATAGATGCACTTGGAGGACATGATCGTGCAAACTTGGAGGCCGTAATCGAGCGAGTTTGGAGATGCACTTGGAGGCCGTGATCGAGCGAGTTTGGAGACCATAACCAAGTGAGTTTGGAGATGCACTTGGAGGCCGTGATCGAGCGAGTTTGGAGATGTGCTTGGAGGCCGTGATCGAGTGAGTCTGGAGATACACTTGGAGGCCGTGATCGAGTGAATATAGAGATGCACTCCGAGATTGTGATCAAGCGAGTGTGGAGATGCACTTGGAGGCCATGATCATGCGAACGTGGAGGCCGTAATCAAGCAAGTATGGACGAGTACTGAGAGGCAGTCGATGGACCGCGCGCCAGGTGCTGAGACTCTTGTCATCAGTCAGTTAACTCACAACCGTGGGAATGTGACTGGGCGACTTTACCTTTGAGCTCTGATGCAGAGCTAGCCGATGGCAGTCGATCGTGTAGGGAGGCATGCCGTAAGCTGAAGCTACATTCAGGGGTCAACTCGTAATCTTGAAAATGACAGGAAGACAAAGAATCTTGGGTGTATGCTGTACTCGGTATATGTTGTACTCGTCGTCAACTCATGATCATGACATGGAGAGATAGAGAGTAATGACTTAACTTTGTGTTCTGCGATGATGGTTGAGTTGTGGATGAGAAAGAGAGATGGGGATGAAGATGAGATTGATGTGGAGGATGCGAGCGGATATGAGAAATCAGGGGTACGACTTGCCTGATTCGGTTTAGAAGACCTCGTATCGGTGTAATTACACGCCGGATTGGGACTCCTACCTGCTGTGTCGGAAATGGTTAATTGACTTGCGCACGAAATTTTCTTAAGTTCCAGTTTCTTATGATGATTTCCCCCATACCCTCTCATCTCTCTCTTTCTTGTCCTCAACTCTACCATTACCTAAGAACACGAAGTTAAGTCATCGCTCTCTATCTCTCCATGACATGATCAAGAGTTAACACTGAGTACCGCATATACACCGAGTACAGCATACACCGCATACTGCAGCAGCCCAAGATCGACTGTGTCCTGCTCCCAGCCAGTCTCTCATCTCTCGGCAGACCATGTTGTACTCAATTCTCTACATTTGCACAATTACAATTGAACCAATGAATAGAGTCTCAGCTCCCATCGCGCCTCCCTCCCAAACTACCGCCTCCCTCCCAAACTACCACCACGAGATTGACCGCCTCCTAGTACTCCTCCAATGTCGCTCGATCATGGCCTCCAAGTGCATCTCCAAACTCGCTCGATCACAGCCTCCAAGTGTATCTCTAACTCGGACGATTACGCCCTCCAAGTGCATCCCCAAACTCGCTTGATTACGGTCTCCAAACACGCTCGATCATGGCATCCAAGTGAATCTCCAAACTCGCTCGATTACGGCCTCCAAGTGCATCTCCAAACTCGCTCGATTATGGTCTCCAAGTGAATCTCCAAACTCACTCGATTATGGCCTCGGAGTGCATCTCTAAGTTCACTCGATCACAGTGTGGTCAAACGGTGGAGCTAGAAGGCAGACAGCCAATCATCGACACTCCGCCGCACCTCACATGGTATCCGCAGGGACTTCGTGGGAAGGAGCGGTTCTACCTCGAGGAGCGTAGGAAGAGGTTGAGAGGATATGAAGGGATACCCGGCCATGATGAACCACACATATTGCGTGGATCTACGAAAGCTCGGCAAGAGTGCATGAGACCAAGAGCTGGGAAAGATACAGTGTGTATTTCGTATATTGAGATGATGTCTATCTACCCCGGGGTATTCCAAATACATACTGCCTGTCGCTGAGTCCATCTCCATCATCCCTGTAACTCCGTATGTATACATATAGAGAGACTTAGATAATCCATGCCATATTATGATGTAGCGAATCTTTTGACAGTAACAGACCAATATGATCGATGAAATGCGTTGTGGTTATGGAACTGTAAGAACCACTGGTGTGAGAATACGGCACCAAGTCTCCCACAGAGCTTGTACAGAGGTCTTAGCTGCTCTCAAAGTCTCCCACAGACCGGCGCAGAGGTCGCAGCAGCTCGAAAATGTGACTATCCTAATTGTCAAATTTCGTAACATCCTGAATGCACCTCCATCACTGCAGGTACTTCCAGGAGCACGTGAGAATGCTCTTGCAGAGTCTGAGAGCACTTTGCAAAGCTCCAGAGGGGGCTGGGAGCATCTGGAAGTACTTGGAAGCACTGGTGAGGTCACCCGGAGTGCCGTGGAGGATTGCATGTGTCTTCTGGACCGAATAACATTTTGCTGATGCAGCCTGCTTGACTGTACCCTCCCATGTAAGCTCTCAAGATGCTCTCAAACATATTCCCAACCACGCTCTCAAATGCATTCTCAATTGCACTCGATGACATGCCCCCAGCCTGTTTGACTATACGCTCCCAAGTTAGCTCCCAAGACGCTCCAAAGTACACTCCAAGTACACTCCCAAGTACGCCTTTGAGTACATTCTCAATTGCACTCCCTGGCATGCTCTCCAAGAGGCTTCCTGTTGCAGTCGATGGTACTTTCCCAGCCTGCCTGACTATATGCTCTCATGTACACTGCTGTGTGCTCGATTGAGAGCCATACGGAGTTGCAGGTGCCATATGGCGTGCATTGTTTGGCAGACGGAGTTTGGTGGGAGGCGTATGGCATGTGGTATGTGGCAGATGGCTGGCAGTGAATGGGGGCCAAATCATAATTACAGTTGATATTATATTCTGAACCTTAAATTTCACGTGGCCACCACAACCTGACCCCATGATACCTCACAGCCATGGTGTTGACAATTGCTGCCTGAGATCCTGCTGGAACTGTAGATTATTGGATCTTGGGGATAGCAGATCTCTGACTGAGTGTTTCAAGCAGAATGTGCTGCCCACATCCCATTGGTTGTAGGCGCAGGTGTGTGCAATCAGTCCCAGGCTGCCGATTGTGGCAATGGTGATGGCAATGGCAATGATGATGGCAATGGCGATTAGGTTGGTGATGGTAATCATAGTACCAGAAGTGCTTAGACATGTAGGTCGGCTACTTCAATGTCTGTAACGGGCGGGGTCGGGCGCAGGTGATATGGATGTTGCGGAACTGAACTCGAAGTGCGTATCGAGAGAACAAGAATCAGAATATCTTTCAAAGTCGTACTACTGCTTGCTATACAAGAGAACAAGTAAAGAGAGAAGAAAAGGAAATCCTCCAACACCATCGACA
>Ga0307515_10002825_pt1 | contig 36944 bp, 39 predicted proteins | sample 17_EM_MG_FD_194513 | JGI IMG/M metagenome (GOLD analysis project Ga0307515, IMG submission 194513) | Populus trichocarpa ectomycorrhiza microbial communities from riparian zone in the Pacific Northwest, United States - 17_EM | ecosystem: Host-associated > Plants > Roots > Unclassified | place... | reverse complement strand
TGTCTATATACCAAAAATTTAAGAATACGTTGACAAGCCTGGATGTCTTCAGCAGCCTCATTGATGTATTGTTGTCTCAGGACTGTTGGAGGAACCCGTAGGGACCGACTCAAAACAAGAAAGTAGAAATGCAACTAAAATTCCGAATTGGATGGAGCGAATAATTTTGCTTTTCTGTAGCTTGGAAACCTGAGGTGCTGGTGATAGACACTAGGTGTTACTGCATAGCGTTAAGTCTTTCTCTGCATAAAAGCGGGATAAGACAATACTTCGCAGAGGAACACATGATAATGAGAAGAGGTGGTGTTCAAATTAGAAGCATCACAGGATTAGTACCAGTACATGTGTGCGACTTCATCAAGATTGTGAATCATAAGTCAGCTGGACGACAACGCCCTGTCGTATTCAAAAGCAACACCAAGACATTGTGTAACAGTCCCTCAGCCCGTCAGCCCGGCCATCGCGTCTTGCGGCATGGTCATCACACCGCAACGTCTCAGCTTAGCTTTGATCAGAGTTGCTGGCAAGCATCTCCACTGCTAAGAATGTCTCCTTAGTCTCCTCTCTCTCATGCGGACTTACCGATTCCAAGGGATCGAAAGCAGCAGCTTTTGGTCAATCATAGCCCGAAGGACTCAAGCTGCATCAGCCACAATGCCACCCTGCAGCTGCCTAGGAAAATGTAGGCTAGCTCATTTAAAGGAGGCCGTTCGCAGCATTAGACTGTTTGCCTTATATCATAGCACATAAATAAACGTGTTTAACCAAGTACTGGAGGGTGCAACTTCAATACATGTTTTATTCTTAACTAGCCTTCTACATTACCATTCATCTTAGGACATGCGATATGGCTGTCACGTTCCTTCCGTCTCAGATTGCCGGTTCTGAACCCGTCCCGCTTCCTTACACGGGGAATCCACTACGCCTCTGTGGTAGCGACGCATGGTTGATATATCAAGAGATCGGGTTTGTCTTTGGCATAATTCAACCGCTAAACCAGTGGTTATCAGGGGAACTAGATGAACTTTATCCATCAATCCAGAACCTGATTTGCATGGGGTTACATCTATTGCTGTTCATCGTGCAGTTGATCTTCCTAATTTCACTACCTTTTTGCATCATACTCCCTATGGGCTGGTTCGTTGTCTACGTCGTCGCAGTACTGTCGTTCACTGCCGCAGTGGGCAGGGTACTTAATGGGCCGGGGGACTCCATTGTATCAAATGTTGATATCGGCTCTGATGGAAAGCACGAAGATGAATGCTGGCTCTTTTTGAACGGCGTTTCTGTTGGGTATGTTAGGTTCAAAATTTTATCTTGAGCCATCAATACTGAAGATGTACTTTCTGTAGGCACCATTGGCTGCAGAGCAACATAAATAGACTCGCTCTGACGTTCCGGCGTCCAGTGAAAGGAGTCCATAACCGGACCAATGGCATTATATTCGACCTCTTCCAATGTATGATAGAAAGGAATTTCTGTTATGCCACGGACGATACACGGAATTCGTACGTCTTGATCAAAGAAGCTTTGCTCGATGACAAATACAGAAAGGTTGTCCTCATTCTGCATAGCCAAGGGGGAATTGAGGGCGCTTTAATTTTGGATTGGCTTCTTGATGAAGGTTGGTGTCTCGTCCGTCATCCCTTTGGCCGTGTATGTTGACGCGAATATTGTGACTAGTCCCACAGGACCTTCTCCAGCAGCTCGAAATATACACCTTCGGAAATGCCGCTAATCATTTCAACAACCCGCATAGGAATCTTGCATCCATGAGAGCGGCCCAAGCACGTGGTGGATCTGGACCAAGAGACAATGCCATCCGCTACATTGAACATTATGCCGACAGTGGTGATTTCGTTGCTCGTTGGGGCGTTCTTAACTTTACGAGTATGAAGAACCGATACATGGGCCGAGTTTTTACATGTCCTGGAACGGGGCATCTGTTAAATCAGCACTACCTTAATAACATGTTCCCACTAGGGCCAGATCAGCGGGTCCTCGAAACGAACGACTTCATGGAGATGGAACTCAATATCCTCCAAGGCGATAAGCATTCTCATGCAAGAGAGGGTATCTGGTCTAGTTTTTACAGCAGTGGTGTAGAAGCAGAGGAGAATGTGGCGATTCTCGAGGATATCAATAGCCCTATCTCATGTGTGTCAACTACCTCAATCAATTCGGCCTTCGCATCTGGTCGTGTGCAAAACCCGCATAAGGTCAAAGACTTTAGCCGTTTATGGCTCTACCGGAACGGTAGTTCTCCGCCGAATTGAAGAGTCCGAATTGGTTCCCTGGGTTAACAAGGATGATCTAAGGTATTAGAATGAAGGTTAATTTAAAGGGGTTGTTTTGGTGGTTATTTCAGGCTTTTGGATAATTCTGCACATGGGGTACATTTTACAGAAGTGATAAGCTAAACCTTAATGATGAGTTTGATAATTGAGAAGCGAAGGCGGAATCTTGCAAAAAGAGTTTCCCTACGAAAACCGGTAGCCTGAAGTCGGATATCTATTGAACAAGAGTGGCTATATTGCACAAGGTTTATTTCACAGCTGATTGATGTGGAAAAGGGACGTTTTGCGGCTACTATGCCTTGGCCGACACAATTCCTAGATATAATTAGCCAGTCCAACCGCTGATATGAAATATCAGACTTACTTTCAACATCAGCAACGCTCTGATCGAGAATCTGCTTGAGAACCTTCGGATTCTCGAGTTCCTTCTCAATCTTGGCAATGAGAGCCTCTGCCAGCTCGCGCTGTTGCCTTTGCTTCACTTGCCCCTCGTACCGCACCCATGAATCTAGAACGGCTCGGGCCTCGTGAGCGATAGCAGTTTTTTGCTCCAACTCATATGCTTTGGCCTCAAGCTGGGCGGTTTCCTGGTAAAATTTCAGTATATGTCGATCCAATGGGATACCTGCGGCCAAAGCGCTAAATAATTCGCACCTTTGATACTTCAAAGAGGGTCTTAGTGATGTCAATAACGCCACCAAGATCCTTGACGTTACCCATGCGCTGCTTAACAGCCGCTGTGTGGTCTTCTCGAGCGGCGTTCAAAATGCCCTTGATCTTATTGGTTTGGCTCTCCGCCCACGACTTGTACATCGGGCCTCCGTAGTGACCAACAGCCCAGAAGATGGTCAAAAGACTGAGCATGACAATGGACTCCTCGTTGACAACATAGAGCTCGTTGCTGATCGCGGCAACCGACAACCCGGCACCGGCAGAGAGGACGGCGGCTTTCGAGATCAGGCTGTTGCCTGGTAGCGAATCCAAGACGGACTGGGCCTTCTTCTTTGGGTCTTGTGTGGGAACATTGGAGGCGGAACGAATTGATGTGACTTGAGCAGAAATAGATGGCAGTGTCCGGATAGGAAGGGTTGGGCGGAGGCGGGAGGCACCTGTGAGAGGTCAGCGGAAGGATCAATGGCATAGACAAAGCAATTTTTAGATAACTACTGACCGACCGCGCTCCTTGCGAGACGTGAAGCCATGGCTGAGGATGAGAGTGGAGAAGGGCGAGAGGTTGATCGGTTGACCGAGGAGCTTTCGGGATGGTTGTAGGTTTGCGCCAAGACTTTTACTAAGCTAGGTTCTTTTTTTCCTCGAGAGAAATAATATATCGTGAAAACGAGGTTTGCAACAATTATCCCAGCGCGTACTTCTCACCATGGCGCATTTGAGTTCCGCAGCCACCGCTAGCAAGAAGAGGAAGAGAGAGTCGAGCAAGCTGGAGGACAGGACGCAGCTTAAGACAAAGAGCAAAAAGAATACAGCGACATCCAAGGAACACGATCCCCAAGCAGCGATATTGCTCCTCGAAACGCAAATCCTCGAGTCACGTCGAAATTATAACAATATTACAACTTTGATATCAACTATTAAACAAAAAGATGCTAAGGAAGAGACCGTTGTCTTCACCGTTGTCGCCCTATGTAGGATTTTCTGTCGACTTATGACGGCGGGATGTTTCGTGAAAAGCAAGGGAACACTAGAGGCGGAAATTGTCATCATTCAATGGCTCAAGGAGAGATATCAGGAGTATGTGGATATCCTCCTGGTGGATTTCCTGCGGAGTGACACCACATCGAAGCAGAATATAGCATTCACACTGCTCATGCGTTTGATTGAGCAAGAGTCAAAAGGCGAGGGGGAGTATAACTGGAGAAAAGGGTTGCTAGCAAGCCTTGTGGAAGTACTCCTTTTACTTCCGGAGGATGATCCTATACGACAAGAATATGCGGAGAAATACATGAAGACATATGACGACCTTCGATTTTACACGCTCCAAAGCATAGCGTAAGTCATGTGCTCAAATTTCAGCGCACTCTTACTTATATACTATAGTGCATGCTTCACAGGTGGTCATGACTCCGCTACTCAAGAGCTGATTACAGCTAACAGCACCTCTCTACTGTCTATGTTGGACAAACCCCCCGAGTCGAGTGATGCTCTAGAAACTTTCTATGGGCAGCGTCCAGCCCAGCAAAAGCATCAATTATATTCCGTTACAGCTCACAAACGTCAAGCACAGGAAGCGTGGTTGGCGACATTGCGGTCTGGTCTTAGCAAGGATCAGCGAAAGGTAGTACTAGGAATTTTCACCAGTCAGATTGCGCCATGGTTCCTGCAAGTTGAGGTGCTGATGGATTTCTTGACTGATTCATTCGACGTTGGCGGTGCTACCTCTTTACTCGCTCTTTCTGGTCTTTTCTACCTAATACAGGAGAAAAATCTGGATTATCCGTCATTCTACCACAAGCTCTATTCGTTGCTTAATGCAGGGCTCCTTCACTCTAAGCACAGGTCTCGCTTCTTCCGTCTGCTGGAGACTTTTATGTCTTCGACTCATTTGCCTGCAGCACTTGTAGCGAGTTTCATTAAGCGATTGTCCAGGTTGGCATTACATGGGCCCCCTGCGGGAATAGTAGCGGTTGTACCTTGGATCTACAATATGTTCAAGCGGCATCCTACGTGTACTTTTATGATACATCGAGAGATACGAGATCCAGATGAAAGGAAAGATCTCGAGGAGGAAGGCATGGACGACCCGTTTGATATGGAAGAAGAGGATCCCATGCAGACTGGCGCTATCGAGAGCAGTCTCTGGGAAATAGAAACCCTACAGTCTCACTACCACCCGAACGTGGCAACACTAGCCAAGATAATCTCAGAGCAATTTACCAAGCGATCATACAACCTAGAAGATTTCCTAGATCAATCTTATACGGTGGTATGTTAACCCTAGATCCGGCACAATTAACGAACTGATAATTGTAGATCCTCAACACGGAGCTTGGCAGGGAATTGAAGAAGACCCCGGTGGTGGAATATGAGATTCCAAAGAGAATCTTCACAGCGAGTGATACCGAGTTGGGTCCTCTTGGGGTGTTGATGACCAAAGTGTATGAGCTGAGCTAGATAGAATCGAATCCTTTGAACATGAGTGATGTAGAGTTCTCCAGTAATGGTAATAATATTTGGTAATGCTGGCTCCCCTTGTATATTATATTACCTATTGTAAATCCACCTTGGCGTTGGGCATTTCAAATTGTCTTTGTAAGCGCGCCTCTTTAGCCACCCGCACGGCTTCCATTTCTTTGCGTGACAGCGCTCCAACTTTTCTAAACCTTTCACCCACCTTTCAGCCTACGTACTAGAGGAGTATCTCTTTGCAAAAGTGGCTTTTGTGCTAACAGAGAGAAAAGCATATAATCGTAATGGCGGATAACCGCGAGCTAGAGGCTAAGATTGCTGCGCTCGCAGGTGAGTGGAAAAAGCAGGCCTATCTCAGGATGATCGTCTGACCTGATGTCTATCTAGGTCGCATTAATCTTCATAAACAACAGGAGCAAATTCCGCATCATGGCCAGATTTTCTCATCACCCGGTACGGATCTCGAACTTACGGAGGTTTTGACAGGCAGCAAGACACTAATAGGCGGCAAAGGATATGGACGTGGACGCGGAGGGCCATCATGGGCACCTCATCATGGAACGCCGTATGGATACCCTCGAGGACGCGCGGGCAAGTCCGTCCCTCCGGCGCATCGACACCGCACGCTGGTTATCAACAGTGTCCCCTCTCCCGCTCAAGAAACGAAGGTTACTTGTAAGGAGACTATTTCTGCGCCTGAAGTAATTGACACACCTGGTTCCACGCCGACTTGGGTTTCCAAACGCGATAGACATATGCAACTCATAAATACCTCCGTCTATGATCAGCTAAGCCAACAGCGGGCGCGATCCATGGCCGCAACATTGGAACAGAAACAGCACGAACGTGATCTCCGTGAGAAGGCAAAACTGAGCAAGCATTTTCAGAATACTTCAACACAATACTACCGTAGCGCCACTGGAAACATGCAGGTACATGGTGACTCGAAAGTTCATGAAATACAGATCGATGGTATACGGTTTCAAGTCACCGATGGAGGTAGTAAACTCATACGGGTTTCCGGTGAGTGGGAAAATGCTGGAACATTGTCAAAAATCAAGGCATCTCATGATATAGGCGACTCAAACCCCGCACACGCAACGCCAAAGCAAGCCAAGATTGGTGGCGTGACATTCTTCAGGAGCAAGAACGGAAATCTCTATCGTGCTGGACTTATCAAAGCTAAGAAGTATGTGTTGTGGCTACAGCAAGTTTCGTGTGGCTAATCTGGTAGCAGGAGACACGAAATCAAAAAAATAGATGAGCCTTGTTTGAGGTTCACGACAACTGGTAACCCCTTTCCTTCCCGCGGAGTCGTTGATATCGATCAGTCCTCATCGTCTGTTTTCGAGCTCTGAGGAGAACCACTAACACAGCTACAGGTTCATGTTCCAAAGGCCCTCATTGTCGCTTCATGCATAATCCTCATAAGGTTGCCATTTGCAAGGACTACTTGCTCAAAGGCGAATGCCCTTTTGGTAATGGTTGTGATCTTTCCCATCAGTCTACCCCACACCGCGTCCCAGCATGCGTGCATTTCCTACGCGGCAACTGTACGAACGAGAAGTGTCGATATGCCCACGTCCGCGTTAACCCTGCCGCGCCAGTTTGCCGCACATTTGCGCGCCTTGGTTACTGCGATAAAGGGGCTGAATGCGCTGATCGTCATGTATTCGAATGCCCTGACTATGCTAATAAAGGTTTTTGCCGAAACGAGACTTGCCGTCTCCCCCATGTCGATCGAGCAGGCCAGATCCGCAAATCTGCAGCTGCTGAAAGCATTTCTGCTTCAGATGCAGAAAAATCCCCAGATTTAACCAGCGACGAGGAGGACTTCGACCAGATCGACAGTGATGATATTGATTCCGATGGTCTCGAAGATGTTTTCTTGCGAGGCGCTGAGGGCACTAGAGGCCACGAGCTTTCGCAACAGCAGGACTACGTCCAGTTCTGATATTATCGTTTGTAAGTTTGGACTTGAGCACCGAAGCTCGAGATTCCCACGATGCCCTTGACCTCGGAAAAGGTCTAGAATTTTACGACCCTGGAATTTTTTTTCTGGATTTTTATAGCGTTTAAGGAGGGTAGAGACCTCTATTAATACCCACGGGTTTCCAGTATTGGTTCAGTCATACTACGCATTTCTTATTCCTTCTCTCGGTGTGTAGCATGAGCATGGGCGCAGATAGGATTAGTAAGGGGTATCAACCCCTTAGAACATGTGGCAAGGAGCAAGCGCTGTATGAGTACTTCGACTCAATATAATGATGATTCTGAAAACAAGGTTTCAGCTATTGAATCCCGACGCTTGTGAAGCAAATGATAAAGAATAGAGACATTCGCACATGTTTAAATATTGCAAGCAAAGCCAATAGGTCCTCTGCCGAGTCAAGGGCAAAAGGGGTAGGATTGGGGGTGGTTTAATTAGGCTGATGTGACGGAACACAATGGAGGCTGAGCAACGCAGGCGGCTCTTGGCTCAACCGCCGACGTTGCGTTTCTATTTACGATTGCCCTCACTTACCTGCTCTCAATGAATTCTTACCCTCCTGCAGAAAAGCTACGAAGATACAGAGCCGTACTAAGAGTTAGGTAGCACATTCCCTGGCCGCGCCGTTGGACAAAGGTAAAAAAGGGCTGGGCCATAACCGCCGTCTTCATTCCCTCCTTGTGCAAGCGCGCTTCAAAACCGACCAGGACATTACAGCATGACGCTCAAAGATCTCTTGAAAAAGAAAGACAAAATTAAGGAGGATGCCGCGCCGCAGCCGACTTTGGGCAACCCGACCCTTTCCCCCGATGTGCCTGAGTTCACCTTTATGCGCACAACCACAACGACCCAGGAGGTGATATTACCACCAGCCTTCCCAGGCGACCCCACTCGGGAACAAGCTCCAGAGATACAGTCTCCAGAGCAGCACAAGCGCCTCAGTCGATTCCGCCGTCACTCCAATGCTTCCCAGGGTCACTCTGGCACAGAAGAGCATAAGCCCAAGAGCGATCATAGGCTCTCCGAACGCCTCCATCTCGGCTCGCGATCAGCCAGCTCAAGCTCCGTAAACGTTCCACAAGACCTGCCTGATATTGATAACGCTGTGGCAAAGAGCGAGGATGATGAGGCGCGGTGGGAGAAGCGAGCAACACTGTTGGCAAAAGGCAATTCACTCAGCCAACCTAATAGTGCTGTTGCAAATGTAGATGCCAGCAGTGCTGGATCTCAAGGACGAGGCAGGAGCGTCAGTGTGAGCGATGCTGGCGGTGATGTACGTCTCTAGATCCGCTTGCTGGAGGTCATGGAGTAGTTCAGAGGTGCTGAGATATTCATTGTGGACAGGAAAACATCCAACAAGCTATTAAGTTGCATGAAGCTGGCGGTAAGCCAACAGCGCGCACCTAGGCAAACGAACGCAGAGATGCTAAGATTCGGTCTAGATCTCGAACAGTCAACGGCCATGTTTGGAAGATTAGCAAGTCCGAACGGCGCAAACAATGCGCTGAGCCAGGTTCTCTACGGGCTTGCGCTGAGGTTAGTAGAACTGTATTTGCTTTATTCAACGGCGTTCTGGCTGGCAGGAGCAGCGCACGTTCTTGGGACGGATGTCATACTGACTCCAGAGACAGACACGGTTGGGGGTGCACACCGAACCCGGAGCTGGCTATCACCTATCTGTCTTATGCCGCGTCCAACAGCGCGGATGTAGAGTCACTTGCGCTTTCAGCGGGCATGAAGAAAGGCGGTGCTGCAAAAGGGGAGCTGGTGCTTGCAATCTTCGAGCTGGCAAACTGTTTCCGGCAAGGCTGGGGGGTGAAGAAAGATGCCGTAGCAGCAAAACAGTATTACGAGACAGCAGCCAACCTGGGCGATACGGATGCGATGAATGAAGTAGCCTGGTGTTATTTGGAAGGCTTTGGATGTAAAAAAGACAAGGTCAGTTGCCCCTGAACTGAGATGGCCCGGCTGGGAAGAGAGCCGTCCGCTGCTTCTCGTGAACTTCAGCTCTTTGGCACTCCTTGCCTCCGCATAGTGCAGAGTCAGACGTGAGACAGGCATTGGCAACAGCCTCATGTGTTGGGCATCATTCAGGACCAGGCTAACGATATTCATCGCCTCACAGTTCAAAGCAGCTCAGTATCTACGCCTTGCCGAGGAGAAGGGAAGTAAGACACTTGGAAACACCTGGTAAGTCATCATTTTCTCCTGACGATTCCCACAATTTGCATTGTTCCATCGAGATGTTCTTGGCCCACGGATAGCTCCGGCAACCCCGCCAGCGAGCCATAGCATATTCTCCACCAAGCGGCAAGACTCCAGACATACGCATCCAATATAAGCCGTCACGTTTCCCCACGACGCCATGCCCAGGTGGGAATGTATCGCCACGCGCACGTCGGTTCCTGCTTCTTCAACTGCAGCATTCTTTGATTCCACGATCGTGGTGGTTTCATGAGGTTGCGAGAAGGACAAAACGATAGGCTGCGAGTGGTCCGTTGCAACACGAGCTGTGAAGGCTCGCTTTACGGCGGGGAGGAATGGGAGCGGGCCTCGCCGCACGGCCCACGTCTAGAACAGAGGGAACTTCAGCCCCCACCCCCACCGGAGCCAGGGAGCCAGAGGATCAGGACGCCACCCGCCAGCAGCTGCCCACCAACAGCCACGCCATGACCACTCTTTTCCTACCCGCACCATCTCTTATGCATACACGTGGCAGGCCATTTGTGGCATGCCTATTTCAGTCGTCCGATGACGGACACCGATTACCTGTACACCGGTTATCCAGCCTGCACCGCATTGGGCCAGCAGTTTTTTTTTTCCTTCTTCCCTTTCTCTTTTCATTCTCGCCCCTGCCGTCAAGGGTCTCGTGTGGAATTGCCGTCTGCCGTGTGCTGATTAGAGCTTCTGCTGTTTTTCGTCTAGGATTTGGAAAGAGAAGTACAACCCTAAGCCGTAACGCGCAAACCTCATGGCCGTCCCGGTTGTCATGTTAACGTGCTGACATGATCACGGGCCCTGCCTCGGAACCCTCGTCTTGGGCATGGCGCTTCCGGTGTGTTTATGGTCGTCTTTGCCCTTTTCGCTCGAATCGGATCGGAAATCGAGTCATCTGGAGAGGGTTTTGGATAATTTTAGCGATGGTGACGGGCGCAGCGTCCTGATTGACGAGCCGGTATCAGGAGGAGCTGCATGGCGTAGGATCGAACTGCTGGTCACCCACACTCAATAAAAAAATTTAGTGCCACGCCGTTGTCCAGCTTCTGGCATGCCATCCAGTGCGTGTTAGCCATTGAAACATTGTGCAGAATCAGGTCTCCCGCACGGCAAATGTCATTGAACAGTTATCAACATCCGTTATGGTGGTGGTGGTGGTGCACAGTGGTGGACAGTGATGATGACGATGAACAGTAACTGATGATTGACGATGATGCTTCCGATTTAGCTACAGTTCCGCCGCTCCCGCGAGCCTACATACAATCCAAGACGGTTGTTCTCTCTTTGTATTAGAGGGATCCGGGTAAATATTCTCCAATGGAAAATAGTTCCTCAGTTCCCCGGTCAACATAGTGAAAAACAGCCGGCCCGTTCCCCTTTCCCACCGTCTATTCAGCGTCGAGCCAAGAAAGCAACATCGTATCGACGTAAGAAAAATTAATGATAGAAGGCAATGTGTTGTCCTCCTTCGGTCTCTCTTCACCCGTCGTGCAGTATGTTCAGCCGGCCTCACAGCTGGGCCAGCATCGCATGTACATTCGTAATCCTAGACATGAAAATCTGTAAACATGATGATTCAGTAAAAAGAAAACTCAACAGGAGAATCCAGATTCGCTCGCTCCGCTCTGCATTGAAAAACATCATGTAAATCCAAATCTGAGATCCAACACTAAAGAAACAAATTCCAGCTATAAAAAGTGGGCTTGGTTTAAAAAGTGACAAATGAGAATTGGAATGTACGTTCCCCCATCCGGTGCAGTCCCAGCCGCCTTTATGCTCGAGTAGTCCCATATCCCATGACTTGATTTGGTGCGAAAACAAAAATGACCCGTTCCAAAATTCGGGTGAAGTGAAAGAGCCCTGGGAAAGCTAAAGAGCGAGCTGTTGCAGCTCGTTTGTGGACTGAGAAATGAAAACCCCTCCCAAATGCAAATTTGTCCTTTAAAACCCATAAATGTGAAGCGAACATATCCAAAGCTCATGCGAAACCATACAATGCAGATAAAGAGATAGATATCGTCAGCCTGTCGTCGTCAACTTGATTTGAGAAGACTGGCTGCATGTTCGGCAAGACTAACTCGTAGCTCAGCCGCCCACCTCAACTTTGTGCACTTCTCCATCGCTCGTGCTAGACTTGGTCGAGACGTGGTCGCTCTCTTCGACCATGCGCTTGAACTCGTGGACCACCTCGCTTGGAATGCGCTCCCACAGCAGGCTTCGTGTGTACACCTCGGCAGCAGTCTCGCCTTTGCTCTCTTCACGCATCGCGGCAAGCGTCTCTGCGAGGTTGCGACGATGCTGAGAAGGCTGTGAGCCCGGTGACAATGGGTCGTTCATGTCATCGCTATGCACACTGTAGCCTCGTCGTGTGAAGTCGGTAGAAGTGAGGCTGTTGTATTGCGAAGCACTGATGGAGAACAATTGCTCGTTCTCTTGATCCTTGGTTGGGGCGACTAGGTGGGAGTGCAGCTGATCGAGACTCGGACCGGAACCGTGAGAGAGGCTAGCGAACTCAGTATTTGAGAGAGTGCGCTTGGGCCAATTGGCGCCGGATGAGCTGGGTTCGAGTGCCTCGATCCTGTTGACGATGAGAGAATGGTGCTGAGACGGTGATGGTGCAACGCCAGCGTCTTTGAAAATGCTGTCGAGAACGGTGGCGGATGCGGCACGAACGTCGTCTGGCATGCGAGGAAGGGGCGGAGCAGAGGAACCAGAGGACTTGCTTGCCACAAAGGCGCCGCACAGGAGGAGCATGAGGAGAAGTCCCGAAGCGACAGGCTTATCTTCAGTACCTTTCTTTCTTGGAGCGACAACCAGGGAGGTTTCTCGCTGTTGGTTCTGTTGAGCTGCTGATGGCGTTGGCTCATCCATACAGAAGTCGTTGACCTCGTTGACGAAGATATAGTTGTCCCAATCGTTGGGGCCCATATTGAGATTGTCCATGTCTGACGCGAAGTCAGTGAAGGTAGAGCTGGGTGCAACAGACATAGCAGTGCTGTTGGCATCAAGCTTCTCGCTCAACACAGAAACCTTCTTGCGAAGTTCACCACTCTCCAGCGTGTGTGATCGGACAAGTTCTTCCTTATCCCACTGCAGTTGGTCGATGATCTGTCGGGTCTCCATCTGCTCATGATGCCACTGTTCTTTCTCTCTTAGGAGACCTTCGATCTGCAACCGCATGTTGGCAATCTCATCATCAAGAACGCTTACTCGCTCGGTCCACAGCTTCTTCTCTTCCTCAAGCTCTTCGGTATGCTTCTTCTTTCGCTGCCGCGAATCGAGTCTACGTTAATATTAGCAAATCGACAATAGAAAACCTAACTGGCACGATGGACCAAAAAAGACCAAAGAACCAAAGTCCAAGGAAAGGGACGTACGCGGCCTGTCTGTTCCTGAGTAGGCGTTTCTGTTGCTTAAGCTCCTTGATCTCGTCATCATTCGTGGAATTCTGGATGAGCACATCTATGTTGAGCAGGCTCCTCTCGGGTGGGATGTCGAATCGAGCATTTTTCTTCCTTATACCGTCACGTCGCGGAGAGAACGACCGTGGGGGGGTATTCGGCCTCATCCGCTTCGGCCCTGGCCGCGACTCCAATTCCTGTGCCGTTAACGCCATCCACTCGGTGTTGTTATGCGGAGACAGCGGCTGCTCGGGCTGGGCAGATGGGAAGACGGAGCTGGGCCGCACGTTGTTGTGGAGCGGCAGGCCACCAAAAGCTGACGGCAAGTGCGAGCCTACAGGCATGAAGGATGACGGGGGGCCCGAGTCGAAATCACCCTGACCAAATGCGTGCAATGGCTTCGTCGCAGTGGGCGTGCGAGAGCCCGAGCTGTCGGAGAGCGGCCATGCTGACGGCTGCTGGCCATATGTTGCTGCTTGGGTTGCCGGCAGGCGAGTGAAGGGGTTGTTGTTCTGCTCGAAGAAGGGGTTGGTGCTGTTGTTGGTGGAAGTTCGATCAGCAAAGGGCCCGGCAGGAAAGTCCTCCCAGAGAGACGTGTCCGGCGAAAACATGCCCTGGGTGCTGTTGGTGGGGGACATGATGCTGGGCGTGTCCAGAATGTTGGAATCTAAGGTGACGTTGTCGTCGAAGGAGAAAGTGGACGGCTTGCGGTCGACGGAGAGGGTGGAGGAAGGACGATGGAAGTCCATTTGCTGCGAGTAGGCCATGGCGGAGAGGCTGGAGAGGTTGGATACTTGTAGCACAACTACCGGTGTAGGCGCAGTAATGGCGGTGTGGATTGCTCGATTCGGCAATCGAGCGATGGCGGGGATGTTCCCAGTGAAGGACAAGAGGGACGGCAGCCGGTGTCGTAGACTCTCACGGCGTCAATCCGAGCGCAAAAGCGTCTTTCTGGGAGCTGCAAAAGTGAAGAGGCCGTCGCGATGGTCGACGGGATGGACAAAAGCTGGAGAAGTGGCAAAGGTGGGTGTGGGAGCGCAGTGCTGGGCGGGCTGGGCTGATATGTGTGTGCCGACAAGAGTCTTCGAGGGAGGGTGCGGCGCGGGCAGGGCTTTGCAGCGTCCAGTCTACCAATGTGCCAGTAAGGTTGGGGTGCCATGTCCGTGGGGTGCCCGCGATACAAAGCAGCGCGTCCTGCCATTCGGCGCCCCAAGGAGTGTCGGGTACTCATGCAGCAAGCGGGCGGGACCACCGCGGACGACTGGCTGTAGATGCCCCCCTGCCCATGCACGGGGGACATGCAGCCATCCATGTCGCCCATGTCGCAAAGCGACTTGTTTGTCGGCCACTATTCTCCCGCTCAGCAGCCAAAGGGCCCTCTGCTTCTCCACGCTCACTCATGCTCACGCTCTCGTCGCTCTCGCCCAGATCCCCGATCACAGCCATCAGGCGGCCGGTCGAGCGACGAAATGAGATGACGCCCGGTAGCAGAGCCGTTGTCGCCCTGGGTTTTTTGCCCTGAGCATCGCCTGGGAGAGCAGAGCCGTGTGACGCTCTCCGCACTTCACCCTGATGAAGCGGCGGGGGTTCGGTGCAACAAGTCCAGCGAGAGCACCATCCAACACCATCCAACACCATTCAACACCATCCAGCACCAGCAGTACCAGCAGTACCAGCAACACCAGCAGCACTAGCAACAACAGCAACCAGCAGCAACCTCTGGCTCTGCCGGTGCGACTTGCTTGCACGGTGCAGCAGAATGACCGACAGGACAGGCGCGGGCCGGGCCCGCAGAGGCCATTGCCATTCATGCCATGGTATGCGTGATTCGGCCGCGCTATTCTGGCTTAGGAGCCGGCGTAAAATTTTCTGAGCAACGCAGACAAGAAAGACCTGGCGACCCCTCCTGCTGGCGAGCCTGGGGAGCAACGCTTTGCTCCGTCCCGCACTCAACACCATTCGCACCCTGCCCTTTGCCTCTCGTGCTGGTCTTGGCAGCACTGTTTCGTGAGCGAGCATGAGTATTGAGCACCAGCACGAGCACCAGCACGAGCAATCAGACGACACGATGACTATACGAGTAACTCCCTGCTCGGCCGCGCTCGTCTCGTCGCAAGGAGCTTCCTCTTGCCTTCGCGGAGCCGGCTGTGTCAACTGTCACGAGTCATTTCACCGCCTCAGCAACAACAGAGAGGATCTTGTCGTGATGGTCAATATGGAGCATCCCTTAAGTTGCCCTATGTTGCCCCAGGTTACTACTGTCATCTGCTACGGCGTACCAAGTTATCGTGAGGCAGCTTGGCGAGATGGCTGGTGGGACAATCCACGCAGCCACATCGCTGCCGCTCAACATCCCAAGTCGTGCCAGTCGTGCTCGTGCCAGTCAGTTGTACCGGTACGCTGGAAAGATGCGCAGCAAGGCATTTCCGGCAGCATTTCTCCCGGGATGGCGGTCGTCTGGTCTCTCTCTACCATTATTTCGCACAATGGGCCCACTCCTGCTTGACTGTCGACTGTTCAATGGCCCTGTGTCATCTAAGCCTGGCCGTGAAGTGGCCGCGAGGGAAGCGTGAGGAGCGACTGGCATGTGCCTCTCCAGTAAAACGGTTGCGGCATCAGGTTCGCGTTCCTGTTTGCGGAGGAGTCTCCCACGCCTGTCACGTCTTATCGCAGCAAATAGTAGAATTTTGCGAGAAGTGCTGCCTTCTGATTTGCACGTCGCTAACGAGACGGCGAATAACAGAGGGGGAAATGCGGGCTCGCTTTCAATCGCACACAATCACACGGCGCCGGGCCGGACGGGGCACGGCGAAACTTGCAGCGGAAAACCAGACAAAGTTGGCTGAAAGCTGAGAGGTTGCTTGCGCTGCATCTGGAACCAACGTCGGGCTAATCATCCCCGCCAAGGCTTTTCGCCCTGGTGATGCGGAGCTGAAAAAGCCTGTCTGGATGGTGACGATTTCCCCAATCCCAGCGAGCAGCCCAAAGTTACCCCGAGACATGGCCGTTTCGACCCTATTGCTGAACACAAAGCAATAGCAGCTCCTCATGCGAACCCTAACCACAATGCTGCCATGCAGCCTTGATGCTGTTGAAGCCCAATCGGCAAGGCGAACTTTCGTCGCTTGAAAATTTGCTAATGTGACCAGGAATAGACAGCAAAGGTAAGGCTGCAGCTCCTCCAAGCTGTCGCCAGCAGTTGGCACCGCTTATTCCTTCTCTACTTTGGACCCAAAGCCTTTCAGCTTAACCACTTGCTTCAGCTTAGGTGGGTCTTTGCTTCATCTTCCTACCTACCAAAACTCTGTGGAAATTTCCAGATATTGGGCGCCGAAGTCCACGTTTTCCTTCCGATGACTCAATCTTCATCTTTGACTGTTGAGTTGCATTGTTTTCCAACCCTCCATGGCCCTGTTTTACTCTCCTAAATTGGGATTTGACGGTGAGTAAGCGGGAGGCAGTCCGACTGGCACGCTTGATGAAACAGTAACTCGCCTCCTGAACTATTCCGTTGAAGCTCTCTCTTCCAGTCGGCGTGTTGATAGAGTTGCTATCAGTGCGCGACAGGTTTTGATCGTCCCCAATAAAGGCCGAAGGCCAATTTTAGGACTCGCGGTTGCTCATAAGAACACTAAACATAGCGCCGATTCGTTAGTATATAAATCGCCTATCTTCTCAACTAGGGATTACTGAATCTAACCAAATTCCCCATTAAATGTTGATCCTGATCGTCTACAACTAAGACTTCACTGTCAGCTTTTTATTTGGAGTGCTATCTGGTCTTCCAGAACCTAATCAAAGATCCGAAAGTGGAGGGGATCCGAAAGCGGAGGGGATACGCAGAGTGGGAGGGAGTGGATCTCGCAGTCTTGGATTATGACTCATGAGTCATGATACCCGGACGGATAAAGTACCCGGGAAGTATCCCAAGGCTTCTCTTGAAGCAAGGCGTTGAAGTAGTTTTGCGAAATGCCTGAACTTCTCCACTCCGTAGTGTGCGGTCACGTATACATGTGCGTAGCATTTTGGATCGAAAGAAAGCCAAGGGTCAACAAGTAAAAGACAGCGGAATTGCGGTTTGAATTTCGAGCAATGAGGATGCATATCAAGATATCAAGGCTGAAGAGAAACCATGTCTCCTAACTCGAATATGATTTTTGGACTGTAAATCGGTATGGCGCTCTTGCCATAGCCACGTTGCTACCGGTACTCACGCTGATGTTTTTCCAATGAAGAGAAGAATGCTCTGTCGAGCTGTAAGATTGTTGAAGCAGTACTGTGGGCAGATCTGCATATCATCAACTTGTTCATATTAGAGCAATGCAAGAGCGAACCTGTGACAGACTCTGAGGCAAAAAACCTCCTCAACACTTTTGATGGCGTGCTTCGACACGAATGGACTGCTGTTCCCATGATCTTGAATCAGTATCTCCTAATGCTCACACCCCCTCTTGATCATCCCTAGCCCACAGCTTCACGGTTCGATCATGGCCGCTGCTGCAAATCCATTTCCCATCGCTTGTAACGTCCGTACTAAGCACGTTCCCTACATGGCCACTCAGGGTTTTGCAGAGCGCCCAGTCATCCGCAGAAAATATTTTGACGTTCTTGTCAAATCCACAGGAGACGAAAAATGACCCCGCCTTTTTCGGCTGTACCTCTCCCTTCTCGTCCCTCTGCAGGAGCTGTCCGCTAGCCGGGCCATCTGTCCCCTTGAACCACCTCAGATCCGTCACCCCTCCTGTATTAGCGCCGATCGATGTCATTTCTCGCATTGCGCGAAGGTCCCAGCACTTTGCAAAACCATCGCCAGAGCCAGAAAGGATGCGGTAACCATCAACACTCCAGTCCAAAGCATATATGGGCTTGATGTGGCTATCCAGTAACATTACCATTCGTCCAGTGCGAAGGTCCCATATCCGTCCAATGCTGTCTAGTCCAGCACTAGCGAGCAGGGATCCATCAGTATTGAAGCTGACAGTGTAAACCTCTCTAGCATGGCCTTCTTGCATCAGCAGTTCTGTGGAGGTGTTGACGTCCCAGAGACGCCAGGTGGTATCCTCAGATGCAGACGCGAGGTAGTGACCTGACGGATGGAATTCTACCCTGCAGACACGCTCACTGTGTCCGGAAAGCGTGGACACTGGTGTGTTTTGGTCCAATGACCATAGCTGAACATTGCCACCTCCGCCGCCGGACGCGAAATTCACTGAGGATGTTGAAACAGTGCTGTCAGGAAGGGTCGCTCCGGGAGCCCAAGCAATTCCAGTTACGCGGTCAGCGTGACCACGATAGGCCACCTTTTCATCAAGATTTGGTACGTCTAGCAATTTAATCCCACCCGCCCAGTTGCCGGCTGCTATGAGCTCGCCATTTGGTGAGAATCTTGCGATGCCAACTGGTCGATCTGCTGCAATTTGCGATCCATATAGATCGAAGCCTTGTAGTCGTTCTTTGATACCTTTGCGATGCCTTACATGCGCTCGTCTTTGAATCGTAGCCTCAACCTTCTGAAATGCTATCCGGGTTTGCGCCCGCGGTAGCGAATACCGGGCTATTTCCTTCCTTCCCTGCAGTAGCTCGGCTGTGCCTGTCGTGTAGAATTCCTCCTGGTCATCACCTTCCTCCTCATCTCTGCCTGTGCGGGTATCGCCCATTTGAATATCCCCCTCACCATCTTCGGCCTCGGCAGCTTCAGCTTGAAGCGTAAGAAGCTCTCGTAATCTGTCCCTTCGATCTCCAGGCCCTTCCCCAAATAGGGTGATGGGTTCACCGAGCTGGCGCAGACGCGTTCTAACATGTGCATCAGCAGTCGGGACAGCTATGGCGGCAGCGCGCCGTTTTCGGGAGAACTGAGAGAGAATGGCGGAGGCTTTTTCGGCGGAAACCCCAGCGGCGCCCGATGGCATGAGGTAGTCACGATCAATGGCTATGACTTGCAGTCAGATTCCACTCTCAGAAAGAGAATTGGAAAACATGAAAGAGCTCAACTTACGAACATTGGCTAGATCGATGCCTCCCATATCTGTATCCTAAAACCCACCATATCCATCAGCATATGTTTGCGCGGTTAAACGATACGTCTTGTGGCTGCGGGTGGCTGCAAGGGAGAGCACACTCTCTAAAAAAAACTTCTGTGAATACTGAATTGCCATGGATGGGCATGATGAATTTGCTCTTACCTCTTGCAGTTCCTCCTCCACATAGGCCTGTCTTGCCGGGTGCATCATCTTGGGCCAAGGTCGATGGAATGTACAGCAAGCAACCAGCAAATAACAAGTAAATAGTCAGCAAGTGTGGCGAGAACGGATGGAGTGCAGCGCCGGAATCGAAGGGATGTCAAGATGGGGGAGGGGGTTTGCAGAAGGTAGGGCTGACGAAGTTTAGCCGTCTACGTATCTCGCCGAAACCTCGACCCTCATGGATAGTTCAGAAAGCACATTTCTATCCTTCTTCTTTTTCTTCTTCTTCTTCATCCCTAGCCTCCTACGCCTTGCTCTTTACCTCTCCTCTCATCGTCATGCCGCCTCTTCGACGCCCTTTCTGTTCATCTTGTTTTGACTCTATTAACGCTTGATCCTCTATCCTGGGCTTTGGCCACGGCCATGGGCTTCGCCGTTGCCGGCGCATTGGGGCTATGTAATCGGCTTCTACCTCGCGCAGACTTGCATCTGCCTGCAGCCTCCGGTTTACTACTCCTCTACCTTTCGACAACATCATTACTCGCAGCAGCCTCTGCTCCCCGCCTTTATCACTCCAACTCCCCGAAGCCTCCTTTATCCCTCCCAGCCTGCCTAGTAAATTACAATAGCTGCCCAGCTACCTCCACCGCCCTCCGCCTATTCCATTCTAACTCCCAGGCCTGGAGCGCCACTCCTCACTACTCTTACTACCTAGCTGCATCATACTCGGCGAAAGGCCATCGTCTCAACCCAGAACATAACCTCTATACCCACCACCCCCTCAGGCAGCCGAATGGTAAGCCCACAGATATAATAAAATGCAAGCAGCGGGAGGGTAAACGGGCCAGGCCTAAAAGCGGCCAGGATGCCTTCTTTGTTAGTCAGGTTGGAGACTCCGGCGCGCTCGCGTTTGGGGTCGCAGACGGCGTTGGGGGATGGTCTGAATCGGGCATAGATCCTGCTGACTTTGCTCATGGTCTTTGCGAGTACATGGCGTGCGCAGCAAGAGTCTTCCCAGGAGATTCTAAGCCTGGCCCATTGCATCCCAAAGACTTGCTTCAAGCCGGTTATGATGAGGTCATGCAGGATAAAACAATAATTGGCGGGGGCAGCACGGCATGCGTAGCTCTAGCAGAGCCCAATGGCCTTGTAGAAATCGCTAAGTAAGGCATACCTAATATTTTCGCCAATTCCGCTATTTCCGTTCTAATACAATACAGTCTAGGAGACTCTGGTTTCATGCACCTTGGCCTTAATGCTGTGCGGCACTTCTCGCACCCACAGACACATGCTTTCAACACACCGTATCAGCTCTCCAAGATACCCCGACGTATGCTTGTGCAGATGGAGGTATTCGGAGGAACAAGTGCTCTTGCGGACCTACCCAAGGACGCCAATATAACCAACCACCAAGTTCGACATGGCGATGTTTTAATTTTTGCGACAGACGGGGTCTGGGACAACCTCAGCCCGCAAGATGCTCTCACCATTGTTAGTAGATCAATGGCTAAGCTAGGTGCATGGGCCGAGAAGGATCAAGTACTTGAAGTGAGCGAGGATTTGCAGATGCTCACACAAGCTGATGGCAGCCACAAGGCGGACTCCAATTCGCTCCAAGCCAAGCTAGCTCTTGCTATCACGAAAGGAGCAAAGGAGGCAAGCCTAGATACTAGAAGAGATGGGCCATTCGCCAAGGAAGTACAGAAATATTATCCAGATGAAAATTGGCATGGTGGAAAGCCAGACGATATTGCAGCTGTTGTTGCTGTGGTCACTGAAGATAGTATGTCTTAACACTTATGTCGCTTTGTACTCCGCATATGTATTAAGATAAGAGCATGGGATGGCGTAAGGTGTGTGGTTTAGTGGTTTGGTATGCCAAGACGGAATGTTGGCGGAATATTCATCCTTTGGTGTGCTTTTAACTGTTTAGATAGTATTGGCACAGTTAGAAACTATAGGTTTCACGTCTTAGGGCGTTTCAACAGGGCCTACGCAAAAAGGAGGAAAAGTATGAGCGTCGTGGTTAAGAATTTCTTCTTTGTTTACATGTTGCCCGTTTCATGGGGCAACCACCAAACCATGTCGCATCTCCAACACGCGCAAACCGCGACACCATACTCGCTTCCACAACATCGATACGCCGCCAGTCTGCGCCCTACATGTATAAAAAGCTAACAGCACAGTCGACATTCGATACTCCTGCCTTCCGCGATACATATAGCATTTAGCCTCCATGGCAACAGTTTCCCCCACGCCATTGGGCTCCTACAATGGCAGGACTCGGCAACCCTCCACCCGGTTGCTGCAAAGACGAGACTCTCCGCTTTCCGTACTAGGACAATCTCACGGCTTTTCTGCGGAAGCGCCGATGATGCAGAACATTAACATTGGCGACAGCTCCGACGACGAAATCCCGCAACCGATGAAACTAAGCGCCTTGACAACGGCATTGTTGGCGCAGAACGAGGTCAATTCACCAGAGAAGCAAACACGCAAACCAAAGTTGCGTATCTCTCGCAATGGGTCAGGCTCGAACACCCCGGTACAAGATACTACAACGCCGGCACCGTCCCTGCGAATCAAGCGGGTGCCACTTCGAGGTGCGCCGATGAGGAGAATCAGGAGAACACCACAAGGAGAGGAAGACCATCCACCGTCACAGGACCAAGAAAACCTTCCTATGTCCATTATAAGGGCAGATTCTATGAAAGCAGACTCCGTAATGAAGGTCGGGACGCTAGGGCGGTCAACCGCGCAAAGATCTCCAGTACAACGAGAAGACAAGCCTATACCACTAGCATCAATGAGTGCGAATACACCTCACAGGCCTGCCCCGCCTCCGCCTCCTAAAATGTCCGTCTTAGAAACTGCAACGGCTGCGGCAGGTGCATCTACCACTAGACAAAAAAAGAAACGAAGTCACATCCTAGTGAATGGCAAACCATATTCAAATATGGGCAGACTTGGCAAGGGTGGAAGTTCGGACGTTTATCGCGTCATGGCGGAGAATGGGAGACTATTTGCTTTGAAAAGAGTAAAATTGGAGGACGCTGATGAATGTGCTGTACGTGGATATAAAGGCGAGATTGACCTATTGAGGAAGCTGGACGACGTGGAGAGGGTGGTCAGGTTATATGATTGCGAGGTGGATGAGTCGAGGCAAATATTGAGCGTGGTAGGTGAATCCCACATTTTACGATACAACAGCTTGCTATGAGCCGTTGAAGGCCTGCTCGTGGCATTCCACGATAGAGAGTGGCAAATCTAACCGGCACAATAGTTAATGGAGATTGGCGAATCGGACCTCGAACGCATTCTCCGCATGAAGCTTGATCCTGAAGGGTCACGCCTGGATCTCTCCTTTACTCGCTATTACTGGAAAGAGATGCTAGAATGCGTTGCCTCGGTGCACGAGTACGATATAGTACATTCTGATCTCAAGCCAGCCAACTTTCTCCTGGTTTCCGGCCGTCTAAAACTCATCGATTTTGGCATTGCCAACGCAATTGACATTGATAACACTGTCAATGTGCACCGCGACAGCCACGTTGGAACACCTAACTACATGTCCCCAGAATCCTTAGAAGACACCAACGCAGGGATGCGAGGGCACCCCGGCGCTGCGAACCTAGGGAAGATGATGAAGTTAGGTAAACCGTCTGATGTATGGAGCCTCGGCTGCATTTTGTATAAAATGGTTTATGGCCGCCCTCCCTTCGCGCACATCGCAGGCCAGATCCATCGCGTCATGGCCATCGTCAATCCATCTGTTGCCATTGAATTCCCCGCCCTTGGCGTTGGCGGTGTTAGAGTGCCTCCAGGCCTTATATCAACACTCCGTCACTGTCTAACACGCGACCCAGCGCGTCGCCCTACCATCCCACAACTTCTCGACGAAAGAGACCCGTTCTTGTACCCTGATGGTGGTGACGATCTGCGGATTCCGCAAGAGCTATTAGGCCAAATTATACAGCGCGTGGCAGACCGATTTAGGGATTCGAAGAAAGATCCGCCAACCGATGAAGAGATAAGACAATATCCCGCGAGTTTTTATGCTAAGATCAGAGACCTCATGGAGGTTGGTTAACACGGGAGCACTTTTAACATCTTCCTCAACGATTCCCTCATTCAACGGGTCCTTTTTTGGTACTCTCTCAAAACCCTTTCCCTGCTTCCTTCCGTTCTATTTTGGTCCTTTTTTTTTTTACAGTAGTGAGCGTTTAGCAATCGTTGATTATCAAGGCGCCTAGTACTGTCTTCATCGTCCCTGTCTCAGCAACTCTGCTCGAGAATTTTTTTGGATACGAGTGTCATGAGTTGGAAAGTGGTGAATTGAGTGAATATACGACGTACTGTATAGATATCCGCCATCCCAGTGGCCTTTGATTAAGACTTTTGTACATACTTCTCTTGGATTTAACTTACTCCGCCGGTGGGGAGGCTTTGGGTGAATGAGAAGCTTCATCTGAAACGAACTCTCGTTCTTCTATCTTCTGGTGCGTTGGGCTTGTCTACTTGGAGGCTATCAGAGTTGATGTGGAAACAGTAGGAAAGATACCAAGATTAAAAGGCTTTCAATCACCCTCCACCTCCATATTCTAATGCGTTGTCCAGTGCTCCGTAATTATGAAAAGGCATCGTGTGTGATAATTCTGCGTCGTGTTCTTCCCGCCTAGCGAAGATACTGTATACAAGTTGTGTGAAACAAATATCAGACTTTAGCTTGTCATTCTAAAATCCTTAAGGTTATTCACTCTTCTACTCTTATGCTTTGTATTGCAAATGAAGATGATCGAAAGCGGCAGCTTAGAACATCTACTAAACCCTGCATGACGTTCACAAAACTCTGATCGTGTAGCAGACACCCTCATTTCTCCTCGAGCCCGTCATTCTATCGGCGTTACTGAAAACTATCAAAACACCAACGCCATACGCCTTACAATGCTTGTGAAATTTCACTAAATTCTTAAACAAGTAATACACTGTGAGGTATTAGCGAATATCTTTAGTTCACAGCTTTTATCGGCAGTGTAACTTACGCGTTAATGCACCCATCATTTTCCGGGTTATTTGTTATCTGAGCGTAGCGGCCCCAGACAACCTTTCCACCTGCTGTGACAAGTCCTAGCTCACTCACATTTACTTCGATAATCTGCGTGGATTTTTGTCAGACAGAGCGGTATTTCACTTCACAATTTGCTTACCGTTCCCCGTGTCAAGACCCCCAATTGTGTGTAAAGCGCCTGCTGAGGATTCTTTTTTACCGCTGTTGATTCAATTTTAGTAAAAAAAATGGAAACTGGTAATTAGACGAGAATGTAGAGCCTTACATATAATCGGCAATTGCACCGTCACGGCTAACTCTGGGTGAGTTACGTTTGCCTTCTTATAGCGCAATCCCATGGGCCGGATAAAACGCTAAGCCACTATTTAGTACTTGATTGCCAATCCGGATTGTGCGTTGCTCAATTACCTCGTACTTCACAGGTCTCCTGGTAAAATCTGGTCCAACAAATGTCGGTTTCGTGATTACCCGCTTCCAGCTTTTCTTTGCCGTTTTCTTCCCGGTCTTTACTACAGAGAACATCTCTTCTTCCGAAATTCCTTTGACTTTCGGTAGCGGCACACTAAACCGTGCTGCCTTCTCCGACCGCTTTTGCTTAATAGCGCTCGACAGCGCTTTCGCATTCTTCTCGGATGACCTGTCTAGCAGGTACTGAGGCAAGGGCGTCGAGGATGGCTCAGCAGCTTCAGAGGATTTGACATTGCGTTCTTCGTGCGCGCGGATGGTCTTCTTCATCTGTATCTTTTCCTTGTGTCGCTTCTGCTGGTACAACTTAGCCCGTAGGCCACGTAGATTTTTAGCATTTTCAGAGGCTTTATGGCCTTCACGAGCGATCCGTTTGCGCTTACGCTCTGTGGAAAGGGACAATTAGTGTGAAGCATAGGAAGCACTATGCCGGTTGAAACATACCTTCGTAGTCGAAGCTGCAGCGGAGATCATTAGCGAGTGTGGCCAGACAGAGAGAGGAGTACTAACCGCTTGCCATGTAGCTTCTGCCAGCGCTCAATATACTCGTTCTGAGGCATTTTTGCGGATCAAAAGGTCCAGTTTACGCACGATGGACGGTGAACGGTGGGGGTTGGCGGCGGCGGATGTCGAAAATGCGAATCTTCGAAATCTTGGCGAACGTCCCAGCGCTAAACTTAATCCGTCAAATTCGAGGTTTTGCGTGCTGAGCATCAAACCACCACCGTCACCGAAACCTCGACACCCCAATCAGCCCTCTTCAGGGCAACACTGTCCGTAATGTTCGCTCAATCCTTCCGCCGTTCCCTTGTCGAGACCCGGGGAGTCCTCCCTCCGACCTTCCTCCTGCCATTCTATGCTCGCCTCTCCACCATCCCTAGCGCCGCAGAACCATCGCCAATTCCCGAATCACTGGTCAACTCAAAAGCAAACTCTTCAACAGCAGCAAAAGACTCTCAATCCGTCTCACAAATCCCATCTCCACCCAGCCAATCAACGCCGAAACTCCCAACCCCGACAATCGCTAAACCATCGTCACGCTCAACACTGCTTCCCAAAATAATCAAAACCCTCCTCCCTCTCCTGCGCTCTCAACCCCCTTACTATCTTACCGCTCATATCCATGGCCGGCCGTACCTCCTCACTGCGGGCGACACTCTCCGACTCCCTTTCCGCATGCCCAATGTTCAACCCGGCGACACACTGCGTCTGAACCGAGCAACCCATATCGGCTCGCGGGACTACACACTCCGTGCACCCGCAGCAATTAAAGGAACGCGCGACGGGCCAGGAACGACGTTTTATTTAGATGAGAGGTTGTTTGTCTGCAGGGCAACAGTATTGGGAACAGAGAGTGAGCCGATGCGAGTAAAGGAGAAGACAAAGAGGAGGATGAGACATATAAGGAAGGTCAAAAGTAAGCACCGGTTCACAGTGCTAAGGATTACGGAGCTGGACGTAAAGGGAGTGGAGCATGTGGATGAGAAGGTATAAGAAGCTTAGACTCATTAGATCACCCTTGAAAGGGCTTCCTCCGGAACAGCTAAGCGTTCAGGATTATTGTATCAAATTCGGATGTATCATACGTTTCATGTATCGTCAACTTCCAATTGGACTTTTGGAACAAGATTTATTATCTCTTCTGGAGAGTTGGCTCTCCATCTCCCAGGACACTTATTTTGAACCAAGGCTCAATATGCACCCCTATAAGGCCAGTCCATGAAAGATTGACGTGACCCTTTCATCCCATCCAGACGCCTATCGCTATGATTTGAAACAACGACCAGGACTGCTTTACTTCAATGAACCATATGGGTTGCGTAGAAGTCCTGCAAGCAATCAGCAAGTTGTCAGAGTCAATGTAAAACCTTGTCTACTCACTGGGTACTGATTCTGTATCATAGTAGTCACCTTCTCTACCTCCTCCGCCAGACCCTGCACATTAGTATCCCACTTCCTCAACTCCTTTCCTACAACTCTATCAGCGTGGCCCGTCTTCCTCTCTCCGCTCCCCTCGCCCTCGAAGAAGATTAGGCGGTCGATTTGGTCAATATAACCAGCCAACCTCCCTTGCTCAATCATCTGCGCAGCATAACTTTCAGCTTTATCGGCATCAACACCGAGCAATACCCCCAACTGGTCAATTCCAATGTTGTTGTAAAGCTTAGATGCACCAAGCAGATTGTGTTCTAATACAGCTTTGTCCAGCACGGTAGAACCGTCCGATGTCTTAGCTAGTTGATGTGGTGACAGCTTCTCTGAAAATGCTTTTACCTCTACAGGTGACAGTAATCTATCAAGGAAAATTTTCTCCAGAATTCCAAACTCTTCCACCTGGGAGGCACGCTCATCTTTGTAGAGTTTTGCTAAAGTCCTGGCTCGCTGAGGTCCTGCGGGCGCAAGGACAGCGCAGACCATGGCGGCGGAAAGGGCACGCAGCCGCTCTTCTTCATCGATGACTGCCTCAAAACTTATCCCGTGATATGCCTGGCTGGCGTCGAGAAAGCTCCGCTGGGAGTCCAGAATCCTGGCTTGGCTGAGCTGAAACTGTAGTTTTGTTTCCTTGTCGCGAACGCCATACAACACGTTCTTAACACGGTTAAGGTAGCTCGTAGCGCTCGTTGGGTCGTCCTCCTCCAGGTAGCACCGCACGATCCTGATCCAGACTTTCGCCTTGTCATCGTCCGACACAGCGCGCTGCGACGAGTCAAGCGTTATCGTCTGCAGGGTTTTGGCAGAGCTGCGAAAATCCTCTTGAATCTCAAAGGCATCTGCGAGAATCTCTTTGATCTGAGTATCCTGCTCCTCGTATGAGACTACTTTTGGCTGTAACAGCACTAATACGCGCTGCCCCACTTCGACTTTAACTTCGGCGTCCTGGACATTGCGGAATTGCTCTACGAAAGAGGCAAGAAGAGGTCGCGATGCCACTATACCTAGAGAATCACCGAGAAGAGACTCAACATAAGCAATTAGGTTTGGTGACAGGGTATCTGGAGAAGAAGCTGTGAGGATCTTGGAGAGAAGGTCATTGTAGCGCGTGGATTTCTCCGCTGCAGAGGAGGATTCGAGCTGTTTTAAGGCTTCGACAACATCCGCTGAGGCGAGAGGCATGATGAGAGTGAGTGGGGGATAGGTGGGTTGAAGGGAGAAGTTAGTGTTGTTAGATGCAAGTTTCCGAAGGCAGCAATTGAGCGTCAGGGCGTTGATGCAGGGCTTATCGATAGCGGCGGAAGAACGTTCTTTGGTGCAGGAGGTCAGAGCGTCACAAGCCTGTGAGCCTGCCACCAGACGCTTGCGGCTCATCTCCAAAGACACTCCCCTCCCTCCCGTCATTGCGTATCACCCTCTTCACCGCACCGCAAGCACCGCCAAACTGCATAGAATCTCTGCGCACTCCGACTTACTTCGCTACAACACTGCCACCCGCATCCAGTAGCTCTCCTATCTTCTCCGCGCAGCCAGCCAGACAACTCGCCATGGCAATGAATGGAGTCAAGATGGAAATCGAGCCCCAAATCAAACAGGACCCAGAATCCTTCACGCCCGGTGGCTTTATGGATGATGATCTGTACGAGGACACCGGCGAGCTCAACATGCCGCCGAGACACACAGCAGACATCTGGTTAACTCGTGTGCCAAAGTGGCTATGGGAGTCTCTTGCAACAGCCGGCGATGACGAGGAAATAGAGGTTGGCAAGATTGCAATGTGGGATGATGCTCACGGTAACAGTAGAGTAGGCTTGGACCAATTTTACCCGTGGAATGGCCACAGCTAACTTGTCTACAAGCAGGATATGAGGTTAATCCTCAATCAAGAGCGGCAAAATGTGCAACATTTACCGCGGGAATACAGCATTCAAGCGACTAATTCACAACCTGAGAATACCTTTGTATTTACCGAAAAGGATCTGCCAGGCTACAAGCCGAATGCTTATGGTCGATCAAGAGCCGACCACGGGGCCGTCACTGCGCAAGACCCTAGATCAGGGCCATACAGGGTACAGAAACAGAGGGGCAGGGTTAGGAAGGCTATACCGAGTATGTCAATGGCCTTTTTACCTACTTGGTCGGCGTCCTAACATTCGCACGCACAGAACATACCACGTTAATAGGCCCGGCTAGGCGCGAATTCAGCTGTATTCCGGTCCCAAATGCAGATTTTAAGAATTTCATGGACAAGCGAACACAGAAAGCGATACAAGGAGAAAATGCCACCACAATAATAGCAGAGGGAAAGGTGGACCATACCAACCTTGACAAAGCCCAGAACGCATTCAAAGGATTTATCGTACGTATTTCCCTTCTACCCCCACCCGCTACTACAATATGCTAACGATCCAATTTCAGCGAACCGGAGTCGCAACCAAGGTCCGGCAAGAGAACAAAGCTGCGCGTATTCCTAAGAATGAGCTCATAGATATGCTGCACAAACTTTTCGACGAGTTCGAATACTGGCCTATGCGAGAGATTAAACAAAAGACACGGCAGCCGGAAGCCTATCTCAAGGAGACTCTTTCCGACATTGCTGACCTGGTCAAGTCAGGCTCTTTCGCCTCTTGCTGGAAGCGTCATGCAGAGTATAGCAAGAATTCGTACACCGTACATGGCAAACCGCCGGAGGCTGATGGTGAGCCGGACGACGATCAAGTTGTTGATGAAGAGGATGATAACCTCGAAATGGAAGACGTTGTCTAAGTTCGTTTCTGAAAGTGTATTTTTTTTGGGGTTCTTTGAGATTCTGCATCAGCGTGGCGTTGGTGCATTGAGTTATTAAGGTGCTCCGGAAAGACGAATCTGCTGCATTTATCCCGGACTGACGTTAGGCCCAGCGGTCTGATACTCTTAAAAGGACCTCCACCAAAGAAGAGGCTTTTAAATTCAAGGGGGTTATTTTAGATCCCTATGTATACACTAGATACAGCCTGAACGGTAATGAAAAACCAGTAAACTTATTAGTCCAGCCCATGATGGTCTTACACCTCAAAGGGTTTTATCCAAATTACACATTAGGAGTACCACTTTTAATATAGTTCAAACTCATGTAACAGCGCGATACCTTATACACCGTGTCTATTCCGGGTTCCCGTAGGATCGGCACTTTTGTTGGTTTTCTCGAAATAGATTAAGTTGTGAACAGTTCTACAGTGTTCCCAGGCGCTACATTCATTTCAAAATGAAGTTATGTCAAGTGGAAGACTTCCATACGTATTCTCGACTGCAAAGTTCTGTACGAAAAGAGGTCTTTACATTCGTATTGCAATATTACATTGCCACTACCGCGATGATTGTAATGTCCTAATCTATTAAACAGATCCAGAAGCAGTTATTACCAAGCCGTAATTATTGGCCACCAGTCCAATACTCTCAACCGTAGCTCTTTACAATAATAACAAGTCATACATGGTGGAGAATCAATATCATCTTCGCATGTTTCATGAGGCGTCATTTCCGCTGTCTCAACGCCAGAATGAATGAATTCATGGCAAATATACCTGCTAATCCTCAATATCGTCGTCACTAAGAACGAGCTTGGCTACTTCCTTCTCAACTATTCCAGGCAACCTGGTCGCTTCGTGATCTTGTTTAACGTCTGCAATAAATTTCCCGGTCTTTCGTCGGTCTTCGGGGCTATGCTGGCTTGCTGGACGGTCAGTGCTCCATTGATCGAACTCTGGAGCAGGGTCGTCTTCGTTAGGAAATTCGTCGCTCGGCCCTCCAATGCCGGTGAAGGAAACGACTTTCTCGATTTCTCGCAGAGTAGGCATAATCGCTGTAGATAGTCGGTGCCGAAGGATGGAGGCAACGTATGGAAGACGTTCGAGTAACATCTCATAGCGTGCTGAACTGCCACTTCCAAGAACCACTGGAGCAGTGTCTTCACGCGCATGGTCAGTTGACGTAGTCGAAGAAGTAGGCGCTTTCTTAGGAGATTGGGAAAAGGGGTTGTTCCTCCTCCACGACTCCACGCTGCCAGGCTTATTTTCCTTCCTTGCGGCTGTGGTAACGGTAGGGGTGAAAAGGTCACCATTTTGTGCCCGTGTAGTCCACAGGCCAAGAATGCCCTCGATCTCCTCTCGCTGTCGCCAAATCCTAAGCGAGGTCGGGTAAAACATCTGGAAGGCACCGCCCTTGCTCCCACCTTTCCTCTTTCCATTCGTCGTGCCTAACGGAGGGGCAATTCTCTTCACCGGAGATGGCAAGCTGAAGAGAAGCCCACGGACGCTGACCTGAAAGCTCATTTCGTCTTGGCGCAAGTTGTCGGCGCTGGTGCCCTGAAACATCCGCCTCCCTGTTCCACCCGTATTGAATCGGTCTGGTGAGAGGAGGTCGGAATCTGAAAGGGCATCGATGGAGCCGTTAATAGAGTCCATGGTATCTTCTCCAGTTGGCCCTTCACAAGACAGGAGATAGTTTTCGTGCAAGGCGGCAATGAACGTCTGGGTATCAGTTCCAAGCTCGTCTATCAATGTATCGACTTGTACTTCAGATACTTTAGGTCGTCGGTGTTCCGGAAAGTAGTTAGGTGGTTGCGGTAGAGATTGATTTGAACCTGAAGCAGGCTCGCGTTTATTGTAGACAACTTTTCCCACAGCGTGGAAAATACCCAATGTGCTCTCGCGCTGTGTTACACTTTCAAGAGATTCCTGCTCCATTCTAGTGAGTGGTATTTCCCGAGCACCCTTTTTGGGTTTTGTAAAAGCAACTTTTGTGCCCCAGCCGTCGTCCTCGTCGCCACGAACACAAAGAAATTCAAGCGAAGAAACAGCACTACGAATATCACCTGTTTCTGAAAGCCTTTTGATGACCTGAGGCCCCGCAGTCCTTCGTCTACCGCTTTTTCGCGCCTCCTTGAGCACAACAAGCTCTAGAGCTTTCGCCATCAGGGTTGGCGCAATTGGGTTGAATTCAATCACAGTAACGCCGGGGTGGCTCAAAATTTCGGCGCCGAGGAGACGATGAGCTGTAAAGCTATCGGCCGCGGCCGTGCTGGTGGAAAGCAGGGTTTCTGAGATAATCATAATGATTGGGGTTATCGGTTCGCTAGATTCCTTCTGAGTGGTGAAAAAAGTTCCCATGAACGGCGTGTTCGCTGCTAGGAATTGCTGGATTGTAGTTCGAAACGTTTGTCCGACCGAAGATGAACGGGCGAACGTGTTCGGGAACTCTTCTACCAAGATGATTTGCTTCTCTCTGTTCTGTGATTTCGAGTCGGTAACGACCTGCGGGTTTCGCTTCGGCTCCCCGAAATCAAGACTTCCAAATTTACCAGTTCTCCCAATGAAGTCCTCAAATTGGGCAGCTATGGAAACGAATCCTTCAGAAGAGTAGACGGCGGTCGTAGGGTTTTTCCATTCATGAACTTCAAATCCGAGCTCTTTTGAAAGGAGGGACATTGTTGTGGTTTTCCCGCTTCCAGCAGGACCCTTGAGTAAGAGGAGCCTCTTGCGCTCTCTACCAGCAAAGACTTCATCCAACCACCCACGAACGTCAACAACTTTTTTCTTGTGCACTGCCAATTCATCAAGATTTATGGGTCCGTATTTCTCCGTCCAAGGCCTCTGATCGGCAAATTCAAAGTTCGTGACCTGGGAACTCGGGGGAGCTCCGCGCGTGCCATTCAAGGTCTTGAGAAACTTCTGGCTTCCACTTGGGGGAGCATCAGCGCCCGCTCCAACCCCATCTCCCAGCGTGCTGCGGCCCCGTTTCCGCAAGGCCAAGGCAGTGGCAGGCTCGGTCTTCGAATCAGGTATCTTAGCTAGCTCTTCGTCGAAAGAAGAGTCCTGGATGAAATCCTCCTCCTCCGCCGGGATACTACTTATCGGCTTTTCGGGGCTAGCAGAAGGCTGGGTTTGCTGACGCTGTGTGGCTGCATTGAAGAAGGAAGATATGGGTTTCCACTTTGGCTTTGGTTTGGAGGGCGGGGGTTTGCTCCGCGAAGGCCTGGCAAGTCTGCTAGGTGACGATGTCTCCTGGATTGTGGCTGGGGTCGGCAGCGAGGAAGATGATGATTGGGGTTTGGGAGAGCGCGAGCGGTTGGCCTGTAGTCTCAATAGCGGTCCAGCGTCACCGCGGCCACTATTCCGGGGTTTGGGCGTGGCTTGAGAGGTCAGGGTGCGTTGCTTTGGGCATTTGGGAGAGGGCTGGAGAGTGACGTCTTCATCGTCGGAGGACAGAACGATGGGCTGCTTGCGAGCGGCCCGCGGCTTCCCCATGCCGCATCACATTCAAGAAAGAGTCTAGCCAAGGGATCATCATCGAAGCCCCTTCAGCGTAGTGAGGCGCGCGAAGACAAGGGTGGCTTGGGTGAGGCGTGGAGGAACGAGTGGAAGTAGCAAGAAACGGAGGCATGGGAAGCTTTGCACGCTTGGAAGTCGGCAGTCGTGTTCTGGAATGTACGCGGAAGCCGACGGCCCGGGCTAGGCAGGCGGGAGATTCGAAGAGTGGTGGTAGTGAAAAGTGGCACGGGTGGGTCGAGTGCCCGTGCTTTGCTCCATTGCTCGCGTGCCCCTCTTCTTTCGGTGGTACTAGGCCCCCCAGACGCGCCCAACGTCCCAACCAGGCCCCCATCCAGCGAGGGCAATCCCGCCGATGAGCCAGCAACTCCCTATGACTGTCTGCGACTTGTGCCTATATGACCAGCAAACACGGTGGCGCGCCATTGCAGCCTCACCATGTGTACGAGGACTGCTGGACCATGAAGCAGTGCGACCAGGAATAGGCACAACGCACGCCGAATGGCTCCCTCTCTCGCGCTCTCGCTCGCACACCAACCCAGCAGTTCCACGCATGCCAGCGTGTGCATGGGTCTGACGTCGAGCCTCACATGGAGCCGCCGACGACTCTGCATTTGGCCAACTGTTTACTTTCCGTTCTCTTGTAAACTCTCCGTCGGGCTTTGATCGCCACTGCATTGCTCTGTCTCCGTCTCTGCCACTCTCTCCTTGCCACTCTCCCTGCCACTCTCTCTGCCACCATCGTCTGATTGTGTCCTTTTGTCTCTCCTTCCGCCCTGCGCCGCGCGTTGCACCGCCTTTGCGAAACAACATGGCAGCAATTACCGGTTTGCCAGTTGGCCGGGGTAACAAATCCCTTAGTCCCATCGCTTTCTATGCATGCGTCCGGGCATGTAAGATTGATCCAGGCTGCTCTAATTGGAACACATGTATCAGCGCACTATTTTAGACTGCCGCCATTGTTTTCTGGCAGCATCCCATTGGAGCTTCCATATCGACTCATCGTGTCTGTTCAGTGCAAGGCTTTGGCCTTCCCCATTCACAGCAAACCGCATATCATGTCCCAGTCGTCCGTCTGTGCCAAAAATTAAAAGGTAATATCCTGTGCTGCCACGCAAGCAAACCCTCCTGCCTTACATTGTAGCATATCACCACTCTCTTTTCTTAACAAACATTACTGATAAGGGGCCCTACGTTCTTCTGTCCTCTATAAACGAACACGGTTGCGAAACGTAGCAGTCATGGGTTCAAGGGCCAAAAAGACCAGAAGGGACGCCGCTAGAAAGCAATCTCAAAATTCAGAACCGCCTTCACCACCCCTTGAGACAGCCAATTCTGAATCCGACTCCGCGCCCGACTCGCATCTCTCCGGTCAAGAAAACGGCCAGCCACCCAGCCCCGCACCCTCCAACGCATCTGTACCTTCACACTTACATAAAGAAGCAGCGGACGACGCGATATCTTCTAATCCGTCCGCAGAAGACGAAAATAACGATTCAGACAAGCCCCCTCCTGAGTCACCAAGTACGCCAAACCCACAGAGCGCCACAGAAGGAGGAGAACCTGCTGCAGAACATAAACAGGAGCCAGAGAAAAAGTCACAAGACGATTCATCAAATACTTCCGAGCAAGACTCAACAGCAGAATCGCAGGACACACTCGAAAAAGAGCCTACGAAAGAGTCATCAAGCACTAGTGGTTCAGAAAAGACTACTGAGGAATCAGGCGATCCACCTGCGAAGGGACTATCAATTATTTCTGGTTCACAGGACGACGTGGAAGAGTCAGACGAACACGACGCCATTCAAGAGCCAATACTTGCGGCTCCAACCCCACCCACAAGTAGTCCGCAGCTTTCGGAGCGCATCCAGCCAGGGCCTATCGGGGCTCTGCTGGATGAGCTACAGTCTGCGAGAGTGAATCCATCGATGGCTACAGCGCAAGTTCAGGGCGTGCCAGGTACGCCGCTTTCGCTGCATTCTCGATCGCAATCTCCGCATTATCCAGGGGGTGCTCCATCAGAACACTTCGCATCACCGCCCCCTACAGGGTATCACCAAAGACACTATTCTCAGTCTCAGTCAAGCGCTCCCCCCTTCAATTACTACGGTATGACTCAGCCAAATGGATATCCTAATGGGAACCCATATGCAATGCAACCTCATCACCCTTCGCAACCATACCAACATTATGGATCATTCGGTACTTCATTTGGCCCCTTTGGGACTAGCCCATCAACGCAGAGACATAATTCAATTGCATCGAGAGGCAGTAATCCAAGTGAATTTCCTCCAATCCCGCCCGGGATGGAAAACGCTTCAGCAATAGATGACGATCCCACAGAACTCTTTTCCCAGGTATCTTCGGCGATACCACACCTTCACCGCTTGCTGTCTCGGTACAAAGAGACGCACGGTCAGCTAGGCGAACGTGAGGAGCTCATTCGGAAAGCAGAAGTTGAACAGGCAGACATGATCAAACGCAAAGATAATCATATTGACCAAGTGTCGAAGGAGCTGGAAGAACTCAAGAAGAGCCATTCATCAGAGACTACCAAGCTACGGTTGGAGATAGGCAATCGAGAGGAGCACGAGAAAGAACTCGGAGAACAGGTCGCCAAACTCACTGGGCAGATCGCCAAGCTTGAGGAAGACAAAAAGGCTCTCGAAGCTGCGAATGAGGTACTAGAATCTCAGAAGGCGATTTTAGAGCAGGAAAAGATCGATCTAGACAAGAGCGTCACCGAAGAAAAAGAGCGCTTGACGCAGGAGTTCGAGAATTGGAAAGCGAAAGCACATGAGACATTCGAAACGGACAAAATGGCCCTTGCAGTTGAGTTCGACAAAAAGCTTAAAGAACAAGAGACCTCTGCCGACACGAAGCTTAAAGGACAGGAAGCCTCTGCCGAAACTCGACTTAGAGAACAAGAAGCTTCTGCTAAGACGAAACTCGAAGAACAAGAAGCTTCCGCTAAGACGAAACTCGAAGAACAAGAAGCTTCTGCCCAGACTCGACTCGAAGAACATGAAGCTTCTGCTAAGACGAAACTCGAAGAACAAGAAGCCTCTGCCGAGAATCGACTGAAAGAACAAGAAATCTCTGCCGAGAAGCAAAGAGCGCAAGCCGCAGAAGAATCTAGTAATGAAAAGGAAGCTCTTCGAGCAGATTTCCAAAGACAGAAACAAGATCTGGAAGACAGCTTTGAGAAAGTCCGGAAGGAGATCGAGACCAAGCTGGCCGGTGTTCAAAATGATCTCGACGAGGCGTTGAAGACCGAGCGCGAAGGCAGAGAAGCGTGGAGAATCGAGCGCGAGAACCTTATAAAAGGCCATGAGGAAGAGCGAGACAGCTTGCACAAAGGCTGGGATGATCAGCGCGAACTTATGCTTTCACAGCACAAGAGTGCCACAGATGATCTGCACGGGGACTGGAGCGAGAAGCACGCACAGGCAACCACGCTGGCTGACGAGGAGAGAAAGAGGGCAGATCGGTTTGAGAAAGAGAGGGATGACCTCCAAAGGCTCTGGGAGGAGGAGAAACGGGACCGTGAGAGAGCCTTTAATGAGCTGAAGACTGTTGCTGAGAATCTGGGAACTGAAAAGGGGAAGCTGGAAAAGCTAATACAGGCATTCGGGGATGTCACAGACATTAAAAGTAAGGGAGACGCATACTAGTAAGTTCGATCATTGGTATGAAGCATTGCATGAGTTGCGGGGTGTGTATGTCAATATGTGATTCAATTTTGTAGCAAAATCAGTTCCTTAGAATGCAATTCAGTCATCCTTTTCTACAATGCTTTTCTTCATTGCTTGAAGATGGTCGTTAGCTAACCAATCTATTCCTGAACAGCCTCGAAGCGTTTTCGCAGCTATTAAAGCAAATCCTGGATCTTTCAAACACGCATTTCACTCATCTTCCGATTACCCCCCCCCCAGACATACTA
>Ga0307515_10002824_pt1 | contig 36951 bp, 15 predicted proteins | sample 17_EM_MG_FD_194513 | JGI IMG/M metagenome (GOLD analysis project Ga0307515, IMG submission 194513) | Populus trichocarpa ectomycorrhiza microbial communities from riparian zone in the Pacific Northwest, United States - 17_EM | ecosystem: Host-associated > Plants > Roots > Unclassified | place... | reverse complement strand
ACTTTTTGATGATTAAAATTCTAACTTCATTTCAAGTCCATCTCTGCAGTCTGCATCTTGTGGGTTTTTGTTTTTTTTTTATTATTATTATGTTATAATTTGCTTGTAGTTTGTGGGCAGAGCTGTGTTCTTGAACAACAGAAACCGAGATTTGCTTGTAGTTTGTGGGCACTAGGCAGATCTGTTTTCGTGAACAACAGAAACTGAGATTTTCTTGTAAATTTGCTTGGAGTTTGTGGGCACTGGGCACCGAGATTTTCTTTTTGGTTTTACCGGTTTTTGAACAACAAAAACCGAACCGAACCGAACCGAAACCAGTCGGTTTGAACCGGTTTCGGTTTTAAAATCTTAAAATTAATAATGTCGGTTTGGTTCATTTTTTTATGTAAAAACCGAACCGAACCGAAAATGATCACCTCTAGTCCAAGGTCTCTGGATTGGTACCGCTGCTAATCTCCCAGTCAAAACTGTGAAGCAAGGACGCCATGTTTTGGGTCCTTTGACAACATGTTTACATCTCAATCTCCATGATTAATTCATCAATATACCCTTCCCAATTAGCTTTAGTTAGCTTTGATTGAAAAGAGAGTCAATCATAAAAGAGTCAACTTTGTGGTTGTTTTCTCTTAGTAAGGTTCATTGCACAAAAAGCAAAAAAAAAAACCATGCACCATAGCTATCAAGGAAGGTTATAAAAGAGATAGAGCGGGAGAATCTTCCATAACAACCTATCTTTAGAAAAACACCATCGAAATAATAGGTGGTTTTATAACTTTCTAATTTTGCTTCAGCCTATCAAAGGAGTGCCTTTCCATAAAAAGAGGAGAAATCGAAAGGATAAAAGTCCATAAAAGAAAGAAAGAATGATAGTAAGAAAAAAAAAGAGACAAGAAGAAAAGAAGAGAAAAGGAGTAGAGGAACAAAGGCTAAAAGATGATGGGAACAAGAAGAAAAAGGAGCAAGAACATTTAGAGAAGAAGGTTGAATTTTAACCAAAAGATATACTATTTACCCTTAAGAAGATGGTATAACTTAATGGGTACACCCCTTCTTAATTCCCTTTAAATCTTTACTTGAATGTTTAATGTTTATCCACTATATGTAGTAGTTGGTTTGATGAACAATGTGTGTGTTTTGATGTGTTTGATCATGGTTTGAAGTAACATGCATGTTTTGATGAATGTATGTTCAATGTGGTGGTGGATGCATAGCTTGTGGTTTTAAGATATGGTAGGTTGTTAATGTAAGGTTAATGGTCTATTTAAATGACATTCAAGTCCGTTTTTATGGTTAGATTAGTCAATGAAAATTGGGTTGATTGAAAGTATATGAGTTGATAAGCATGATTTGTCAAAATTGTGACCATCAGATGTTATGGGTTAAATGTTGTGTTTACTCAATCCATATTGATGATAATGTTGAATAAAAATGAGTGTTAGAATCAATATAATTGTATAATGTGTTGAAGCAATCTATTTTGAAGTTCTGTGGTCTTTGTTGGTTTAATTGTTGCATTGCATTCTTTCTTTGTTTTCTTGAGGCTTTAATAGTTCAAGCAAATCAGTATGAGTGTGTTAGAGTTAAGGATGCTGAGTTTAGGCTATTTTTCTAGGTTTTGGCTATTTTTTGGGTTTAAGACAATGTTTGAGTTTTATAGGTTTGTGGGTTTCTAGGTTTGGTGTTCAAAGGTTGCCTTTTTTATTTCTTGCAAGCTAAAGTTATTAGCTTGCCTTGTGTGTTTTGGTCGAAGCCTAGGCATATATATGAGTGTTCCTTAATCTCTTCGAAGACCTGAGTTTATGTTTTAGGTTGTTGGGTTCAATTCTTAGATTATCTGGCATATTGTTCCCTTTGAATGAGTCTTTTATCTTTAAACTTACATGGTCTAGCTCTTTGTGCTTGTGATTCGATACAACTTGGTCTTTAGCTTTAATTTGATTTTTGGGTTCTTATAATGTTCTTTGTGTTCAATAACAAAAACATCATTTGATCTTTGCAACTCTATTTTGATCGTGAGTCATGTTTCTGGGTCTCGGGCCAGTTTAGGAAGCCTAGTCTATGTGTTTGGACTGAGCTTTTAAGGCCTAAGACCGCGTTTGGCAAAGCCAAAACTTGTAAAAGAGAAAAATCTTTTTTTGATCTTTAAAGTGTGTTTGACAAACAAGTCTTACAATAATTTTTAAACTTGTTTTTTCCAGCTAAAGCATGTTTGGAAAACACACCCTCACACATTTTTCACAACCCTTTTTTTTTTGCTACACGCTTTAGTTTAATTTTAATTAATTTTTAGATTTTTGAAAGATCATTTTGCAATTAATTTTAGGTTTTTTACACCATTTTTACCATTTTATATATAATATTTGGAATTTTTAACTTATATGTAAGACATTTTTTGGTATTAAATAAATTAGTTTTTTTAAATAGAAAAACAACAAAAATCCTTTTTTAATAGAAATATATTTATGATTAAAATTGTATATGGCCAAATTCTAAGATAATTTCCATGCATATTTTTGTAAAATAAAAAATGTTTTCTTTAGTATTTTTAAGAAAAATCAATTAATGAATTTTAAAACTAGTTTGTAAATTTCTATTAGAATTTGGTCTAAATTTCAAAAACACAAAAAAAATCAATATGTTTATTTTTAATATCAAGATTTACAAACTTATATGTTAGACGTATTCCTAGTATTAAGGTAAAAAAAATATGAAATATAATAAAATATATTTTGGTTTTAGAATAGTTAGGTTTAACCCATAAAGTTATAGTCCACATTATCAATAGACAAATCAATTGTTAGAAAAACACAACGGAGCCTTAGTGATAATTAGACAAATGAACAATGCAGCTTACCTTAGGTAGAGTGTATTATGGATGATATTGTCTTCCTTATATACAACGAGTCCCCTTATCCAGATTCTGTAGACTAGTTAAGGTTTCTAGTGACCAAAACACTAAGTAGCAACTCCAAATCTTTAAATAATAAAGGACAAGAATTATTTGTTATTTCCACACTCAAATCTGATCTAGAAGAATGATTGCCGTGCATGTACTATAAAATGACGACTCCACTGAGGACTTAGTTATGAACTAATTCCACCAATTTCCATACTTTCATTTTCTCACATTTAACAAACATAAATTAACACTCAATCAACTTATTCTACATGAATCACAATCAAGCATAATGCACTATCATCATCAGACCAATCTAATATAAGCATAACAACGTCATTTAAACACTAAAACTTACACAATTCCACCAATTATAATACTTTCATTTTCCCACATTTAACAAACATAAATCAATACCCAAACAACTTATTTCATATGAATCACAATCAAGTATAACACACTAACATCACCATATCAATCCAATATAAGCATAACAATGTCATTTAAACACTAAAACTTACACAATTCCACTAATTTTTATATTTTTATTTTTCCACATTTAACAAATATAAATCAATACACGAACAACTTATTCTACATGAACCACAATCAAGCATAGCACACTACCATCATCATACTAATCCAAACTAATCATGTAAACCTTTAACCCAGAATTATAAACTAGTATTAAAAAGGGTAATTCTCAACTAAAAGACAATAAATTATGAGAAAAAAAAATTTATGATTAGAAAAGAGAATCCTTAGTAATATTAGCATAAATTTCAGATAAAATAAAAAAAAAATAACTTAATGTGTGAATTGTCTACCCCGTTGTAAATTGAGTAAATTTCAATTGGGTAAAATAATTATTTAAAAGAAAATCCTTGTGAGTTGGGGTGATAACTCTTAGAAAGATATAATGGAACTCCAAAAAATGAATGTTTGAATTTATGCACAAATAATGTTGTCTGTTGGTGTAAACCCCGCGTATTGAAGCGTAATTTTCTACCAAATACGGTGAGAAATTCTGAAGAAAATTTATTATGATTAGGGTAAAATATCCTAAAAGAGTATTATTAATACTGGATTAAATAAAAATAAAATAATTTATAAAAAATCCATAAACAAGGGATTTACAGAAACTATCCTTCCCCCTTTATTTTTATATGTTGAATGAAATTCCAGCAATATATATATTAAAAAAAAGCAAACATTCTCTTCACTTGTTCTTCTTTTTCTTTTAAGTTTTGGTGAGAGAGTTAGTTAGTAACAAAGAAAAGGAGGTTTAATAGGAAATTTGATACCAAAATTAATGGGTTAAAAAGAACAATGAGAGGATTACAATATATATATATATATATATATAGAGAGAGAGAGAGAGAGAGAGAGAGAGAGAGAAGTATTCTTGGAGGAGGAAGAGGATTTGTAGGAGAACTTGCAAAGTAAACCACCAATTGAGTTCAATTTATGTAAGTAAGATGTTTTTTATGGTTATTTTTATTATTCTAGTGATTTGATGATGAGGGGATGAAAAACCTCCAAATCCTAAATTTTATGGTTTATGTAAATTGATAGAGAAATGAAAATTATAACTTCTTTAATTGTTTTTGGTATGGGAAATGTTGTATTAGGAAGTAATTTGGATTAATTAAAATAAATTTTGAGAAATAAATCTCTATATGTGGCCGGCTATGGGTAAGATTTTAGGGGTTATGAAGATTTGATAAAATTATACAATATTGATGTTTTTAATGATGTTAGGAATGTTGGGTATTGGTTTTGGGTGTCTCAATGTTATTTATTAAAAGTGTAAATTTGAATGATAGAAAGTTATAGATTTACTAGGCTTGTCGGTTTAATGTGTTTAGTTATATACAAGTGTAGAATAGAGAGAAATTATGTTTAAATCAAATTTTTTAGGATGGGAGAGTTTAATGGTGTAAGGTTTGAGTGATTAGGTTAATATGTGGTTGAGTTCTCGTTGGCATACTTTTGGAAGAATAAAAAAATATAAAATTATGTGTTTTAAATGGGATGATGAAATTATTTAATGGACATTATATGTGATTTGATAATGTACCTATGTGATTTGTGATTCATCGCAGTGACAGTAACATGGATGTTTTTTGTAATTGACCACAACGAAGATGATCCATGTATAAGTTGTAATCAACTGTAACGGTGGAAACCGATATTTGATTTTGATCATTTTTAATAGTGATCTAATCGCAACAATAATAATCAATATGTGATTTTAATCCACTGCAACAGTGGACTTATATAATATGTCTGAAAGTCAGTCATTTTAAATGAGGACTATAAAATTTAAATGCAGAAGGCCAGCTATTTGATGAATGGCTACAAATTTAGATATAAAGTGCCAGCTATTTGGACGAGGGCCAGTGATTCAATAGAAATGAGCTAGCACCATTAGCGAAGACCGTGAATCTTGAAAGAATTGAACTAATATTTATTTAAAACTAAGGGGTAATGTGCACGAGCCATAGGAGACATGAAAATTTTATTAAATTAAATGAATGGGTGTGATGAATATTGTGATCGGAAAATTTAGAAATGAGCCTTAAATGGGCATAAGAATTATTTAAGATGGACAAATATTTAATAAAATGGGCATAAAGCAATTTGAGTTTGGAATATATATATATAATTCATATTAATAAAAAAACTAGTAAAAACTAAAATTATTTGTGTGGATCGAATTTATATATATATATATATATATATAAAGAGCACGAATTCTATTATACGGCGGTGAGCTTTTGATTTGGTCAATTACTGACCGGAGGAGAAGAGAGAGTTGATTGATAGAAAGGAAATTTAGAACGCCAATCCCGCCACCAAATGTTGGATAGTACTAAATGCTTTTGTAATAGAAAGCAGAAAAAAGAAGAAAGGAAACTGCTGGGTCACCTTCACTTTCAGCGACAGCAATTAGTCTTACCATGCACTGATGCCCCACCATGACTATTGACTTTCAACAGTACCATATTTCTTATAAACAGTTTGGAGTTTTTTAAATTATTTTATGTATTAATTATAAGTTAAATCTCTTTTTTATCAAAATTAAAGAACAAAACTAACTAATTTCCAAAGAGCATTCGTTAAGAAGCATTTAAAATGCTTAATTATCAAAAGGGAATAGAATATTATAATTATCGCTCATTTAAGTTATAAATACCACTTAAATAACCTTCTATATTTCTAAAATAGTTTACCACATCTCCGTACTCACAGTAATATTTTCTTTTTTTCAACAACAAAAAGAGAGTAAAATTTCTAGAATAGTTTGATTCAAAGTGAGTACTAATAAGGATATATTTCACATAAAAAATGAATATTAATAGCACAATTTTCGGATATATAGAGTGTAATTTAATTATATAGAAATAAATTTCATGTGAAAACATACTAATATTGGGATTAATTAGTTAAAATTGTTATGAAAGTCAAATTCTGAAATTGTTATTGAATCTTTCTGCTCGGTGATAATTAGTGATATTGCAAAAAGCTCCAAGATGCTGACGAGCTAAGAAATCTTGGCAATGGGCGAGGTCACCTCTCTTGTTTCCCCTGGAAACATGGTTAATTCCGCCTAGTTGTCAAACGCGATCTACTGAGAATTTCCTTTAGAAAAACTGTGAGAGTCTCGGGGATAAATGGAAATGAAAACATTTGTTCTGTTCTTCTGGTAGCACAGCAACCTTGCTTCCTTGTTACTTAAAGTTGTCATCTTTTTCCTTCCACAATAATGTAAAAGAAGGCAGGAGCAGGCATATCAAATGATGCAGCGCCCCCTGTCTCCATGAAAAGTGAAAAAAAGCTTCATAAAATAGCCCAAGAAGAGATTCGAATACAGCAATCCTGAGGCTCCTGGTCAATGCATGGGTTTCTTACCTGCTACCACAGTACTGAACATGTAGCTCGTTATTTCTAGTGGTCCTTTACGCTGTGGAGCTTCTTCACTTTGAGCAATTTCCCTCCTAAAGATAACAAATTAAAGGAGAGGAGAGGAAAGTTGACCACATTATCATGATTTCTTTGCATTGCATGTTAGCTAGTAATCATTGGTTGTCATAACTGTTTTTTGTTTTTGTTTTTATTTTTGTTTTAACAGGTGAAAACAGAGATGCAAAACATGACCCGCTATTCCCACTGAATTATTGTCCATGATCCTTGTTTATGTGACATCGAGAGAGAGGTAGAGGTTATTTTTTAAATAATTTTTTATTTAAAAATATATTAAAATAATATATATTTTACTTTCGACAAGTCGAAACAATCTAAAAACATCCAAACAAATTAATTTAAAATTAAAAAAAAAAACCGAGCTTCAAAACACTCCCTCTAAAATACCAGAGCAGAGGATCACCGAACAGAATATTTTCACTTGCAGGTTAGCAAGCCCAAAAGGACTCAGTTGATTATTAGTGTCCATGGTAGTTTGTAACACAAAAGGAATAGTATTCATTCATCATCAAGAGGGAAAAACCTTGGGGGAGCATTTAGCTACATATAGAAAAGAACACATGACCATCGATTAAACAGAACAGAGAGATGTCAAGTTACAGATGCTTTAATCAAATGTTATTACCACAGCTACTGATCTAGAAATTCTCTCTGAAACAAATGATGGGCGTCTGTAAAGTTGCATTCCTTTTAATAAAGTGGGTTTTACTTTGATGATAAAAGTCGCATTCCTATATAATGAGGGCACCCTGTGTGTCTCATGGTAATTAAAATCTGATCAAGATTTGTGTGGGGTTAAAAGGGTGCAGCAGGCAAGAAGAACAATCAGAATTGTGATATCGATCGTTTTAATTGAAAATATATTAAAATGATATTTTTATTTTTTAAAATCAAATATTCATGAAGAACAGAACGCAAAAACATGAAAAAAAGCAGGACATGGATGCCGATTCCACACCCAGACGAAAGCAAAAGCAGAACAAGAGGAGTGCAATTTACTCGTTCCATATGGGATCGAGGAGTGGAGAACAGCAATCATTCAGGCAACCACCTTAGGGCTCCTTTAATCATAAAGATCATTAAAGTTACAGTAATTAAGAGGGTCTCCCCCACATCACTCTTCCTTTAATCATGAGACCACACTTTCCATTTAAGATTATATACATAAACACAAGATTTGTCTTCTTCCCCCGCCTTCCCTCTCTCTCTGTTCTATATTTAAACTTTTTTTTTTCTAAATCTAAAACAGATGAGAGACAAAATAGAAATGAAGAACTCTCTCAAGTCTCAACTCTCCTCTTTCTTTGCATATTTTTAAAACGTTGTATCTTCCCTTGCTCATTCTTCCTGCCTTTAGCTAGCCTAAAGAAAGATAACAGCATGAAGACAGTTTTTTTCCTCTATTTCACCATCTTTCTCTCTGTCCGCACCTCTCTTACTGTTACTGCTGCTCCTCCAAATGACACAAGTGCTCTTACTCTCTTCCGCCTCCAAACTGACACTCACGGCAACCTTCTCTCCAACTGGACTGGCCAGGACGCCTGTGGTTTCCCCACCTCGTGGCTTGGCGTCGGATGCTCCGCCTCCGGCCGTGTGGTTTCTCTCTCTTTGCCCTCTCTCTCACTTCGTGGGCCCATCACTTCACTTTCTCTCCTTGACCAGCTTCGCCTCCTAGACCTCCATAACAACCGCCTGAATGGCACCATTTCTCCACTCACAAACTGCACCCATCTCAAGCTTCTCTACCTTGCTGGCAATGACTTTTCAGGTGAAATTCCACCCGAAATCTCCTCTCTCAAGCGTCTCCTTCGTCTTGACTTGTCCGACAACAACATACATGGCAAGATCCCCGGACAGTTGACCAATTTGACCAAGCTGTTAACACTCCGCTTACAAAACAATGAACTGTCCGGTCAAATCCCTGATTTTTCCACGTCATTTCCAGATTTAAAAGAGCTGAATTTGTCCAATAACGAGCTTTACGGACGGTTACCAGATAACCTACTGAAGAAATACAGCGACCGAAGCTTTTCTGGCAATGAAGGTCTGTGCGGGTCCAGCCCATTGCCAGTGTGTTCCTTCACAGGCAATGAACAACCAGTCGATTCAGATGAAACAGTACCATCTAATCCTAGCTCTATGCCTCAAACCCCACTCCTTGGCAAAGATAAATCTCACTTACATAAAGGACTAAGCCCTGGTGCTATAGTGGCAATTGTGATGGCAAATTGTGTAACATTACTGGTTGTGATTTCGTTTTTAGTTGCGTATTACTGTGGTAGAGATAGAAGTAGTAGTGCAAGTTCAAAAGCGGGTAGTGAGAGTGGAAAGAGGAGGAAGAGTGGGAGTAGTTATGGGAGTGAAAAGAGAGTGTATGCAAACGAGGGTGGAGATAGTGATGGGACTAATGCTACAGACAGGAGTAAGCTAGTGTTCTTTGACAGGAAGAAGCAGTTTGAACTTGAGGACCTATTGCGTGCGTCGGCAGAGATGCTTGGGAAAGGGAGCTTGGGGACTGTATATAAGGCGGTGCTCGATGATGGTTGTACAGTGGCTGTCAAGAGGTTGAAGGATGCAAACCCTTGTGCTAGGAAGGAGTTTGAACAGTATATGGATGTGATTGGGAAACTTAAGCACCCAAATATTGTGAGACTTGCAGCTTACTATTATGCCAAGGAAGAGAAGCTTCTCGTTTATGATTATCTTCCTAATGGGAGTCTCTACTCACTTCTTCATGGTTTGTGATTTTGCAATCCAATTGGATTTTAATGAATTTTTCATTAGCAGAATAGTCTGTTTCTCGATTATTTATTTATTTATTTATTTATTTATTTATTTATTTATTTATTTTTGTTAATTGTTTCGTTCGTGCAATCTCAGGGAATCGAGGTCCAGGGAGGATTCCTCTAGATTGGACTACAAGAATCAGCTTGGTGTTGGGAGCGGCTAGAGGATTGGCAAAGATACATGAAGAATATAGTGCATCAAAAATCCCCCATGGGAACGTGAAATCTTCCAATGTGCTCCTTGACAAGAATGGTGTTGCTTGCATTTCTGATTTCGGGTTGTCTCTACTTTTGAACCCAGTCCATGCCATTGCAAGACTGGGAGGATACAGGGCTCCAGAGCAAGCAGAAATCAAGAGGCTCTCTCAGAAGGCGGATGTGTATAGTTTTGGGGTCTTGTTGTTGGAAGTTCTTACAGGCAGAACTCCTTCGGAGTACCCCTCGCCAACACGCCCACGCATTGAAGACGAGGAGCAAGCAGTAGATCTTCCTAAGTGGGTGAGATCAGTCGTTAAGGAAGAGTGGACATCAGAAGTATTTGATCAAGAACTCTTGAGGTATAAGAATATTGAAGAAGAACTTGTATCAATGCTTCACGTGGGGTTGGCTTGTGTGTTTCCACAACCTGAAAAGAGGCCTACAATGGCAGAAGTGGCTAAGATGATTGAAGACATTAGGGTGGAGCAGTCTCCTCTGGGGGAGGACTACGATGAATCTCGCAATTCGCTGTCACCTTCCCTCGCAACCACTGAAGATGGGATGGCGGGGTATTGATGTTCCATTGCCTAAAACTAGCAAGTGTCGATTGCTTAAATTTCTTTGTTGTCCTATCCTCTGTTTCATTTGCAGGCAGTATCTCCTTGTTGCTGGCTTTTCATAAGACCCTGAGATTGTATCATTTTTCTTTGTAAGATTTGTAGTCCTTAATGCCTTGCATTTTATCGCTGTTGCAGGTGGGAGGATTTAATATCTCTTGCACCTGTCTGTGAACAATATAGTTTTTCCTAGTCTTCTTTAATGTAAAATTTAGTTTTCGGCGTTTAAATTAATTATTCAGTGAAAATTCCCAGCAGCTTAGCCTATCCAAAAGGTAAGAAGCAATCCCTTCCTACTTGTCGTTCATCAGGTCAGGTAGTAGGAGGAATGTTGAAGCTGTATTCGAGTAAAACAGCAGGCCTGCAAATATTTTGAAAAGCCACACTAGCGTCACTTCCAAAAGGAATGAATTAAAGAAAGTGTAAATTTAATTATTATTTTTTAGAGCTATAAGAATATAGATTTAGGATTGATTAGAATTTTTATATAGATAACTAGAAAATTATATGTTTTGTTTCGCTTTAAATAATTGTTAAAGGACTGGCTCGTTGCAAATCATAAGTCGTTTAATTATCCGATCTCTAACAATAATCCACACAATCACTACTAAGAAATTTTCTAAACACTTTTAAGAGAGCCAAATCCTAAACCCTTTTAAGATAGAGGAATTGTTATACCTTTGAATGTTAACTCTTTTCTTTTGTGTTTTAGGTATTTCTGTAATGAACTTTACTCATATTAGAAAATAAGAGGTATAACCTAAAAACCCTATAAATAAATAAAAATATTAATTTTCCCTTTAAATAATATAACCTATATTATTTTAGGCTAATTTTAGAAATTTATTCAATCAAGTCCTTACTTGATTGTTTCTAAGTCTAGAATTGTAACCCCCTATATTAATTACATTATAGTCCTCAATTTCTAAAATTTACTTACAATCAAGTCACACTTGATTAATCATTTCATTTTAATTTCTGACCAATAGTTCTTATATGTGTGACCCATTATGTTCCTTAATAAGTTGATCAAAATATAAATTATAATCATAAATAAAATAAGATTAAACAAATTAAACAAATTAATTTATTATCAATTAAATAATTGATTGATTTATATTAGAAAATCAAGTAAAATGTTTAACAACATGTCATGATCTCCAAATATTAGAAAATTCATAAGTAGTTTAACTTAACCTTTCAATGACTAGTTTCTCAATGTAATTATTATTCATTCATCAATAATGTTTCCATTTAGATACTATAGCATGGAGTGTGTCTACTATGTCAAATCATGTTTGTTCTCAACACCATAGTCATTGATTCTTTAAATAAAATTTAAAACTCTTTCAAATCTCATTTCACCTTGTGCATGGATTTACAATCAATACTTTTTCAGAACATATCAAACATATTTTATAATTCACCTAAGATGATAGATCCTCTTTTAATTACTTAAATACATTTATATAGTTCATGTTATACTCAATAGTTGTCCATTTATTACCCTTGATTAGGACAACTTGTAGTTTGATCAAAACATAACACTCCCTATATAAGTTAAATTGGTGATCTCAAGTCTAAGAGTATGTTTGGTAGTGTGGTTGCGATTGCTTTTCAAATAACTTTTCGTGCCGAAATACATGCTAATGATGTTTTTTTACTTTTTAAAAATTATTTTTGACATCAGCACATCAAAACGATCCAAAACATATTAAATTTTAGCAAAAAAAAAATTTGAATTTTTTGGGAACGCGGTTTGCACCGCGTTCCCAAACGGTTTCTAAATATCACTTACACAATTGTCACGTGTAGCAGTGAGTAAAAAAACCGAAAAACCGATTAAACCGAGAAAACCAGAAAAAAATAACCGAAAAAACCGAACCGTGAAAAGAAACTGATTAAACTGATTAAAATTTTGAAAAAACTGACCGGTTCGGTTCGGTTTCGGTTTTACAAGCCTGAAATAAAAAAAATCAAACCCAAACCGAAAAAACCCGAGCCAAACCGGAAAAAAATGAGCCAAAACCGTGCCAAATTGAAAAAACCGAGCCAAACCGGTTTGAACCGGTTTTTGTTCTAAAAAACCGAACCAAAACCGGTCGGTTTGAACCGGTTTCAGTTTTTTTTAAAAAAAAATTCGGTTTGGTTATTTTTTTATATAAAAACTGAACTGGACCGAAAATGATCACCCCTCACGTGAGTCTTTTCATAAACACATGTAATTTTTTTTTATGAAATTCTCATGCGGGTCAGCTCAATATGCATGTCATCAAACAAATAAATACTTACATATTAATTCTAGGTATCCCTCATATCTCTGCTTATGAGAACAATTGTTTCCTTTCATAAAGAAAAGAACATAATGTGTATTAGTTTCAATAGATCTAATTAATGTTCAGTCTTAATAGGGTTTTAACCAGAAATATTCAGAAACAATAGAAACTTCATGATTATAACAACTTTATAATTTTCTTTACAAAATATTTTTGTTCTAAAAACTTTATCTTTACTCTAGATTCATTAATCAAATATTAGATTCATTAATAAAATATTTGATAAATATTAAATATAAATAAATCTTTATTAAAAAATTAAAAATATTTACATAAACAAAATTAAAATCAATACCACATATAACCAACCAATTTTCAACCGACCAAATACACTAGCAATGTCACCATGCTTGCCATTATTTTTCCAATAAAGAAAGCAGAACTAATGGCTAATTTCGAAGCTATACCAGCTAGCTACAAAGAGCATGAATTTACGTTGTTGCTTAACTCTGAATACCTTCTGTTGTCAAACCTGACAGATCAAGATTACAGGGTGAACGTCATTTATTGATTTCCCGTCATTTGTCATAACAATTTGGATATTGTTTGTAAATGGATTCCTAGTAGAAAGTTCGTCTCGGTTGGTTGATTGGTTCCATAAACATGCTCTGGGAACATCGTATTTAGAGACCTGGGGTTGACCTCTCACCTTCGACAACTTGTTCTCGTCATCTTTTCCGGCAACATAGCATTCTTTGTGGCAAGGCAGGCAGGCCCGGTTGAAAAATATCCTTCTTCCGGTGTTACAGTAAAAAATTGACTTCAAGGGTATCATGATTTTTAAACTCTTTATGTGTGTGTGTGTGTGTGTGTGTGTGTGTGTTTGATCTGAACATCATCTTGCATTGTTTTTCTGGAGTGAAAACGATTAATCAATCACGAGATACCAGCATTACTGCACTGCAAAATCATCAGGGAGGACTTGTCAATCAGCTCCAATTCTCAGCAATTGGAGAGCAAAGAAGATCCACACCCTGACTTCTCACAGGCATCAAGAAAACCTTTCAACTCAACAAAAAGTACTTTAGATGCCAGTAACTGTCCCAGAAGGGTATACGTAACAGCAATTACATATGGTATCTGGAAATAAAATATCCAGTGAGGCGTTAAGCATGTTGTAGAATTTAGCCGATCCTCCCAGTTTGATCGATCAGTGTACCAACTTGCTCTCCGCATAATGCTTTTGAGATGTTCCCAGGCTCAAGGAGGTTGAAGACCACAACTGTACAAAACAAAATTATTCATTTAGCATGGAATCCGATCTCCCAAGAATGATCCAACAACAATACTATATGGCTAAAATATGGCAATTTTATGTCAACAAACAGCAAAAACAACCTTTACACGAGCAAGAAAATGAACTGATATGTTAGTAACAGAAAAGGTGCAGCAAAATTTACCAACCCGGAATGTTGTTCTCTTCACAAAAGGTCAGTGCCGTCATGTCCATTGATGTGGCGCCTCTGGAGACCAAGTCCCTGATGGAGATGTGCTCAAATATAAAATTGCTGTCTGGAGAATGGCAGTCATAGACGCCATCAACATTGGTACCTTTAAGGACTGCCTCGGCATGAACTAAGGAAGGAAAGCGTGTCAGGTGAGATCCAAAGCACAGTGAAGAAAGAAAAAGTGAAATCTAAAATTAACCTAAAATGAGAGAGAGAGAGAGAGAGAGAGAACAATGTTTGCTAATGAATTAAAAATATCATGCAAGAAATGTAAATCAGGCAGAAAGCATACTCTCTGAAGCTTGAACAGCAGCAGCAGTGTCAGTGGAAAAGAGTGGATTTCCAGTGCCAGCACCAATGCCACCAAATATCACTACTCTGCCTTTCTCAAGATGCCGAATAGCTCGTTGCCTACTGTATGGTTCTGAAACCTCCTGCATTGCGAATGCAGTTTGCACACGTGTTTGAATGCCTGTCTTCTCTAGTGCTGACTGGAGCAATAAAGAATTCATCACACTTGCCATCATACTGATACAGATTGCACAATGAATGTTCAGTTCAGGAAGAACCACAAATTCTGAGAATCACGAATATGTTCCTCAGCCAGCAACCACAAAGTTGAGATCATAGACACATTTAGTTAGCAATAAAGCAAGGAAAAGATTGTTATCACTAAAACAATGAAAGATATCAGTAAAAGTTTCATGAAAGAAAAGGAAGCAAATGCTCACTGCATTCAACAAAAATCTCAATGTCAATTGTGTTATATGATCATCATCCTATGTTCACTAACGCCACAGAATTAGAATTGAACTAATTGTAACCAAGGATACTCATCCCTAATCTTCCCATCTGTGTAATATCAATTTCATTCCTTCAAAATCACACAGATTCCTTCCTTGTTCAAATGACCACTCACGATTTTATTTTATTTTAAGATGAAAAGAAAATCAAACAAGGTATTGAATGTAAAACCTGAAATCAGGATAAGTATTATTCATTTATGGAGAATATAGGCATTAAGAATGAATCAGTTGCACACAGCATGACAGCTACACGAGAGCTCTAATAAAGGCTTAGATTTCAAGTAGACTTGTGCAGTAAGGGCCAGGAAAGAAAGGGAAAAAAAAAAAAAAGAGCAACAGTAAACACATCACAGTGGTTGCTACCATGAGCAAATAAATCAGGTTATAACAATAATCACACTGGGAAAGAGACACTAACAAAAGACTATGATTTACAATCACAAGAAGGCTAAAATTGTCCGCAGTTTTGTCTTATAGCAATCTGCTAGGAAGCGAGTTACCCTATTTGGTATGCAGTGCGTCTATGTGAGCCTGTTGCAGTCACCCATGTGTTTCCACAAAAGAAATTACGGGCTCCAACAACAATTGCAATCTGGAATACAGAAAAGAGTCGGCATGTTACATGTCAGATTCAGAAAGACAGCAAAAATCCCACTTGCAATGAGCATACCTCAAGACCAAGTTGGCAAGCCATTGCAACTTCTCTTGCAATCAACGTCATCACCTAACAATAAAAAAATTATCAATTTAATTTCAGCTTCAATTCAAAAGAAAATAGAAAAATAATATACAGACAATTTGGTGCATTTACTAGAGAGAGTGATGTGGGAAGCAGTCTCTCCTATATAATCCCAAGTTTAAGCAGATGCAAGAGGGCACAATTAACCTTTGGGTTAATGTTGTTAGGACCAGTGCCAGCAAGAGCAACACCGCTAATTTTCAAGATTACTCTCCGCCATCTGGTTTTAGACATAGATTTGGGCATCATGTTATTTGTCTGACCTGCAGGACTAGCTATTGTATTTGCATATCTGCCAAAAACAAATGTAAATAAATATATAAGAAGATTGCAACAAGAACACATTATAAAGAATGGAATAGCTACCAAAAATAACAACTGTTGAGGCGCATCTTCAAGCAACAGAAGAAGATAATAACTTGCTCAGTTGTTCCAAATCCAAAACACCATTTTCACTTGAATCAAATAGGGCAAGTAACCATTAACTATATAGCTGCATATCTCACTCAGTTTAATAGTAATAATATTGTTAGTTAATGATTTTCCTTGCTGGCGCAGCTACCACAAACAAAAACAAAGATTTGTGATACAACTTAAGAAACTACGTTGAATAATCTCAGAACTAATTCATCGGAAAGAACATCTAACACAATTCTTGTTTCAACATTAAAACTTACTAAAAACAGTAGTAGCATAGCATTAGCATAGAAAAATATACCTCTTGGATTGCCTAGATACGCTAGCAGAAGAAGCGCCACCGCCACCATTATCCTCGTCGGCAGGGGCAGGGGCAGGGGGGGCAACCTTGATAGTCAAGGAATTCCCAACAATGTCCTCCATTTTTTGAAACCAAGGCCAATGACTAGTCGAAATACTACCAGTAGTAATCCTATGCCTCTCCAGTTTGTACCTCTTCTTCAAATTATCAACTTTATTCTTGCACTGCTCCACACTCTTACCCTGTTTCACCATCGCCGCCACCTCCTCCCAATCTCTCCCTCTTAAATTCCCTCTACTCAGCTGTGTAAATTTCTCCATGTACGCGTCCAACAAGCATCCGATTGCTACGTCACTCCACTCTTCTCGATCCTTCCTGTACTCTCCGCCACCGGATCTTCCTCTTTTGTAAATGTTGTACGGAGTCTCTCCTCCATCGATTTCACCTTCTCGTTCGCTTCTCTTTGATGTCTCATTGTCGCTGTAAGGATTCACGTCTGCGAAAGCTGAATCTGTCTCGTTATTATCCTGTCTGTCTTCTTCACCGTCCAGAGGGAGGACCGACTCAGGAGGCGCGTGGATCGGAGTTGATTTCGTTGGGTATCGGTAGGGGTGGTGGATGATGTGATGATGGTGGTTATCATCGCCGAGGAGAGAGAAATCCTCGTCACAGGAAGACGCCATGAAATGGAAGGGACGTTACAGTCAGGGTTACGGGAACGACGACGTTAGGGAGAAGAATGAAGCCGTTTGAGGAAAAGGAGAGGGAGGTGGTTTAACGGAAGGGGAGAATCGTGAGTTTTGGAGGGATGGGCCGTCACGGGCTCTGACGGACCCGTTAAGTAATGGAGAAATGTGTGTGGGCACGTGTGTGGGACCTTAGTTCCGTAACTTTTAAAATGTTACCAAAGCTTCTCTGATCTATATCCTCGTTCTCAATTAGATCCAGAACCTGTATATTTTGTCAATTTAGTCCTAATTGTTTCAAAAAAATTCGAAGTCTTATCTTATCTTAATAAAATAGCAAAATGGAAACAATCGAAGTTTGTTGTTTTTTTTACACGTGTTTCACTGATGTGTACAAGTGTTTTTGGTGGAGCATGACATTCTAGATTGTCTAATGATGCCAGTGCTCTCCCAGTTTCTAAGAAGTGTTAATTTTAATTAATTACTCGGAGATCAATATCTATAAAACCTTATCGAATAAGTATTATCTTATCATTCACTAATAAAAAAAATATATAGTAAAACAGAAGATTAGTTTTAACAAGTGTTTTGTTGATGTGTACAAGCATATCCATCTGGAAATTTTCCTACAGCATAACATTCTTACGTATTTAATCATTGAGATTGGAAATTTAAATTATTATTGTAGTGTTTGGTTAATGTCTGGAATAGAAAAGATAAAATAAAATAAAAAATGTAAATAGAATTGTGTTTGGTAATGGTATACAAAATAGAATAATAGTTTTTTTATCATGTTTAGTCGATACTGGACAAGATAAAATTAAAAAAAAAAGTCTATTTTACTATTTATATGTATTACTATCAAACTTATATAATCAAAAAAATAATTAGATATTATTTTAGAGAGTTAAACCGAAAAGATTATGCTGATCCAATATATTAGCATCTCAATATTAAAAAAAAATCAAACTATGCTTTTTACCAATCATCTGGGTTGTTTTTAGATTTATCAAGTTAACCGGGTTATGTTAAGGCAACTCTCACATAAGTTAGTTTTAAATCTGGATTATGCAAGGAGCTGGGTTAGAAGATTTCAAGGGTGACCCATAGAGTCAGGTTTAAATAACAATACTAAATAGGTTCTTGTGTTTGAGTTTTTTTTTTCATGTTCAATTTTTTTTATCCAACTTGCAATGAAGTGCAGGTCAATAAACTAGTATTTATAAAACCTCATAGAATAAGTATTGTTCATTAATACATGAAAAAAAAATAGTTGTAGAAAACAAAACAAGGATATAAGTGTTTGTTTACCATTGTAGTAGTTTTTGTGATTGCGTTTGAAAATGTAGATTTAAGAAAAGTCATAAATTATATTTTTATCTTAATCAAAATTTCAATAAAGTTTTCCATAAGACCCATGTAAAATTGTGGTGTGTGTTGAACTAAATTCCTTCGAAACTATGGTTGGGGCAAAACACGATATCAATTACACTGTGCAACACCACACTCATAAAATGACCTTAAGAATCCAAAAGGTATGTAATGCTCAAGAAATAACTAATAACATAATTAGTAACATCCTATTAGTTACTTTTCTAATTTATTTAAAAAAAAAAGATATATATAAGGAGAGAAGAGAAGTTTAGGCAAGGATATTTTTATTATTTTTTATGCATTCTCTCCTTTATATATCTATTTTTTCCTTGAGATGGGCCTAAAAGATTAACTTATATGATGATTCTAGTGCAGAATAAATTTTTAATAATGAAATCAAAATTCAATTATGTTTAATAAAATAGATTGATGATTATTTGTTCTAACAAAATGTTAGAAAGTGATTTTAACGCTTACTAAGTCATGAAACTGTGAAATATAAGCAAGTTAAGATATTCAACCTTGTGTTGTGGAGAGCTCTTTAATTTTTTTTCACTTGATCATATGGCACTCAATTTTTTTTTAAGAAGAGTACTAATTTAAATTCCATTGAAATAAACTAATTAATAGTAAGTCTTTGATATCTTTAATTTCAACAAAAAATCAAATATTTTGTTCTATATCATTTATTTAATAAAAATCACAAGTAATCAGAAGATAAACCCAAAACAATTTGGATGGTTTAGAATAAGGATAAAAAAGATATATCTTTAACTAAAACTTTTTTATCTCATTAACGAGCCTTTTTAAAAGAAAATAATTTACCAAAAAAAAAATTTTCTAACACAAAATTCTATCATTATTCTAAAAGCAAGTTTCCATTACATACATACATACATACATATATATATATATATATATATATATATATATATATATATAAACATTCTAATAGTTTTGATGCAAGAATATTAAAAAATATGAGATTAATACAATGTTAATATGTTATTGTAAAGAATTTTTTGGTAGTGCCATAAAATTTAACCTAATAAATTAACCTTAAAATTTTCCGATACCATTTCTTATCTAGTCCGGATTTCAAACAAAACTACTTAAAGATTATTAAAGAGCTTGTAGTTTAAGATTATTTTTAGCTCCATCTTCGTCTAGGTAAATAAAAAATGTGATGTGATGTGATTTTATTTATGGTTACAGTGAGAAAAAGCCTAAGAAATTTGCGAGTATATAAGAAGCTTAGCTATCAATTACGCAAGGATTAGTAATATAAGTACTTTCATTAAATTGCGATTAATACATTATATTTTTTTAAAGAAGGGAAAAAGGAAAAAAAAGGCTTAAACCTAGTTTTTATCTACAGTCACCACCCAATATTTCTTATACTTTCTAAGTATTTTTTTTAGAATCCATGTGATATTATTGATTAATAATTGTTTCAATTTCATCTAATTTTCTTTCTGTATTTTGATTTCTTTACGAAAGGGAGGGATTCCTCTGTTCGCGGTCTTTCCTTGTTTTTTTTTATTATTATTTTCTCCTTGTAAACATGTCTTTCTAATATAAAATTCTTAAGGGGTTGACTTGATGAGTAATAAATTGTATTTTTTTTTTGTAACTTTCTAGCCTTAAAATTTAGGACAAGTGCTTAAAAGAATTTTTAAAGTTTTCAAATATACTAAAACAATATAGAAAGTATGAGAGACATAGTTTGGATTGATGGATAAGCTAATTTGAAGATGAGAAATGTGAGGGAATTAGTTTGGATTGATCTTGTGGTTAAGAAAATGTATTATTATTATTTTTTTTACTTTCTAGTCTCAAATATTTTGGAGAACTTATAAAAAAAAATACATTAGGCTAATATAATGAATGTGGAAGACTTAGTTTAAATTGATATATAAACTTGCTAGGTAGACCTGATGTGACCTGTATGAGCTAAATTATATAAAAATTATGAGCTTGTTAAGTCATTAGATGATCTAACACAAGTATTTAAATAATTACATGAAAAAATTGACAATGTAATGTTATTATATAAGTTTAAAATCAACAAAGTTGATAAATGTGTTTATGTGAAAAATATAAATAAATGTTATGTCATAATATATCTCCTAAAAAATATTAATTAATAAGTTTGACATGAAAGATTTAGGTGATATAGATGTCATACTAAAAATAACAATCATTGGGACATGTAATAGACTGGTAGTGTCTCAATCTCATTATGTTAAGAAAATTCTTGATAAATTTTTTATAGGTGAAAATAGCACAATAAAAACACCAATGAATATAAGTGTAATCCTATAAAAAAAATGATATGGAATAAACTAATTAGAATATTCTTGAATAATTAGGAGCTTCATGTATGTTATAAGCTACACAAGATCAGATATTGCATACTCATATAGCAAATTGAGTAGATTTACCGGTAATTTGGGTATGAATAATTGAAAAACAACTATTTAGGATACTTAAATATTTAAGATACATCCTGGACTATAAGTCTTTATATGTAAATTATATGCATAAACTTTTTGACATGCTTAGAATGCATGTTAAATTTGTATTTTGATCTTTATTGCAAGTTCATTTGATCAGTACAAGCTATAATAATTGTGATTTATAGTCTATTTTACAACTCACATTTAGCAATCACGTTTTTATAATTTCTTTACTAGATTAACTTAATATAAAATTACATGATTATCTAAACTTATATTAAAACCAAACTTCAACAAATAACATTAACCAATATTAAGAGATTTGAGAGTGTAGTGACAATTATCATTTAAAGTGTTTTTTGCTCAGAAATGTATTAAAATAATATTTTTTTCAAAAAAAATTACTTTTGATATCTATATATCAAAACATAAAAAAAAAATTTAAATAAAAAATTTAAATTTTTATAAAATGCTATTTGGAATGTAGTTTCAAACGGCACCACGTTCCAAACGATACCTAAATCTTTGTTAGTGAAGATTTTAAAACCTACCCACATCACATACAAAAAAACTAGCATATTAGTCCGTGATTTGCCGCGGGTCAATAATAATTTTTATCTCAAATGTAAAAAAAAATATGAAGAGTGTAAAGAGTATTTTAAGTGCATTGGGTCTGGTTGTGGAGCCACATCCAATCTCCTTGGGTCTAGATGCAGAGCCAGACCAAATTTTGAGATATTATTTTTTTAAATTTATTTTTTATATCATCACATCAAAATAATACAAAAACATCAAAAATATTAATTTGAAGTAAATAAAAAAACAAACAATTTTCAAATTTTTCAAGATTTTTTTTTAAACGGAAAAACAAACATACTTTAATAAGGAAATTCAACTCAACCTGAAATGAAAAAAAAATTTACCATTACCCAATTTTTGTATAATATAAAAAAAATTATATCAATTTATTTTATTTTTATAATATGAAAAAAAATTCAATAAGAGAAAAGAAAAAAAAATTAAGAGGAAAAAAATAAAATGGGAAATATCTTAAAAGGAAAAAAAATTAAAGGGAAAGAAATTAGTTGCTAGTGTATTGGGTGCTACTCTGCTATGCGTTATTCATGGTGCAACTGTAGAAAATACTTTATTTGAAGATGATGATGGTGCAAATACATTCCGTGCTTTTAACCCAACTCAAGCATTTTACATTTGAAAAAAAAAATTGTTATTGACCCAATATAGAGCATAGGCCAATATGCTAGTTATTATATTATTATGTAGTGGTTATTTTTTTTAAATATATTTTTTAAAAAATATATTGAGATAATATTTTTATTTTTTAAAATTGATTTTTTATATTATCACATCAAAATAATACAAAAACATCAAAAAATATTAATTTGAATTAAAATGGGTCTCGCTGGGGAGTCAGACCCAATGCTAGTGGGTCCAACTGCAAAGCCATACCCCACAACTTTTTTTTGACTAAAACAGAGAAAAAACAACGTCCCTGGGTGCTACGGTGTCGTCTACAGTGTGGTCCACAGTGCAATGTGTCTATGTCCACAGTACATGCACAGTGTTTTTCCCACGTCATTTAAAGTATAGTATAATATATTTTTTAAAATTTATTTTTTATATCATCACATAAAAATAATATAAAAATATAAAAAAATATTAATTTGAAGTAAAGAAAAAAAAATAATTTTCAAATTTTTTTAAAAGTATTTTTTAAACGCAAAAACAAATATGCTTTAATAAAAAAATTCAACCCAACCTGAAATAAAAAAAAATATCATCACCCAACTTTTATATAGTAAAAAAAGTCACTCAATTTATTTTCTCTTTATAGTATGGAAAAAAAATTCAATAAGAGAAAATAAAAAAAAGTAAAGAGAAAAAAAAGTGAAAATATCTTAAAAGAAAAAAAAAATTAAAGGAAAAGAAATTAGTTGTCTGTGTATTGGGTACTGCTCTGTTATGCGCTATTCATGATACAATTATAGAAAATATTTTATTTGAAAATGATAATAGTGCTAACGATAAACATCAAGAGATAAATGAGTCGACTTGATATTTTGGCAAATATATTCCGTGCTTTTAACTCACCTTAAGGAATTTTACATTTGAATTTTTTTTTATTATTGACCCACTGTGGAGCACGTGCCAATATACTAGCTATGTTATTATTATGTAATGATTATTTTGTAAAATATATTTTTAAAAAAATATATTGAGATAATATTTTTTTATTTTTTAAAATTAATTTTTTATATCATCACATAAAAATAATACCAAAACATCAAAAAATATTAATTTGAATTAAAGTGGGTCTGGCACATTGTTTTGAAACCCGGCTCGGCGGGTCAACCCGGGACCCGGGGTTGGAACCGAGCCGAGTTGAAGAAAAAATAAGGTAAGGAAAAACTCGGTGTGACCCGGTGGGGTGACCCGATCAAAAAACCGGTTGTAACCCGTTGACTTTTGTTTTTTTTTTTACTAAAACGACGTCGTTTTGATTTTAAAAAAAAAATTGACCCGGTGACCCGGTCAAAACCCAAAACCCGGGCCTTGAACCGGGCCGAGTCTAAAAATTATGGTCTGGCTGCTGAGTCAGATCCAATCTCTCTAGGTCTGGTTGCCCAGCGAAACCTATTAACTTTTTTTTAATTAAAACACAAAAAAGACAATGCTGCTACAGTATAGTCCATAATAAAAACACTCTATATTTATAATGTAATTCATAGTATAATAAATTTATATTTATAGTACATATATAATATTTTTCTCATGTGAAAGTATAGTATAATAAAATTCTCAATGAATATTGACTTCAAAATCAGAAAATCCAATAAGAGAATAAATATCTTTGACTATAAAAAACAACTTTTTAATTCTATGTAAATTCTTTCACAACATGCAAGGGGCAGTTTTGCTTTGTGTGCCCCCTGTATGGGAAATGGATATGCACCGTACAATTCTTATGTTTTGACCAATTCTATCTCCTTTGTCGAGTCTTGCATTTCAAAGTATAATTCTTATAGTCTAAAGTGCACTTGTCCTCGACGGGACAGCAGTTGAAAATAGTTTTATGTTTTTTAAAAATTATTTTTTTATTTTTTTAATATATTAATGTTAAAAATAAAAAAATATTATTTTAATATATATTTTTTTTAAAAAAAACACTTGAAAAAAAGAGAGCAAGTAACGCGCACTTCCGAGCGCTCAACAATAAGGCCGTATTTTTCTTATAAAAAGGACAGCCCGTGGATTTGACTCAAACTCAAGGCACGCTTTTGCTCCTTTCATCGAGTGGTTAGGTACCCTTTCTCTTGCTTGCATTCCAACGTGCGCAACTCCCTTAAACCACGTGTAAACTACTTTTAAATACCACCAAAAACACACCATCACATGCTCTACTAAACACGCGCACTCTACCCACCAATCAAAGCCAGTGTGCATAACACGCGCTATTCACTTATGTAGGCATCCGTTTCCCCTCCTCCACGAAAGAAGTTGGTATTCCACGCACCGTCGCCCCGTCAAACTTCATGTATGCCCGCAGGGAAACAATGCCATGGGCGATCTAACCGTACATTTTCTGCACGTGTAATTCTATAAACCAATCAGTTTTTGTGCGATGGGAACCGGGTTTTTCCATCTCTCACAACTCACAAGCAGGATATAATAAAAAAGAAATAAGGGAAAATATCAGAGCACTCACCCAATAATATACAGGATATCAATACAGTCCTCGAACAACCAACTCTATCATTTGGATCCCCCATCTATATACATTTCCACTATCAGTCTCAGATCTTAGTTCTAAAAAATTCGAGAAAATGATAAATATTCTTTTTTCCCCAAGTTTAAGGAGTATAAATACTCATTTATTACTTTAAATTTGAAACAATCAGGGACAAACCAAAGCTTAAATGAAACAATTCTACTCTAGCCTCACCCGTGTTGTTGCACGTGTTAAGTGGCAGGAAAAATTAGGTATTTTAAAAAATAAAGATTAGGAAAGTAAATATATATGACCAGCTCATGCAATGTCTAAACACTGTTTCCAAGATTTATAAATAGAAGGATTTGATCGAGAAAAGTTATAAAGATATGTAACCTACTTAACAAAATCGAAAGTTGGGGGACTAATTTATGTTGGTGGTGAAATAAATAAACAGCAGAACAAACGCGGCGTCGTCTATTAGTACTGCTTGCTAGAGCGGAAGAGGCATAATAATCAGAGCAATAATATTCTTAGAGCATATATATAGAGCAAGGGTCACCCCTTTTTTATTATAAAAAGTAAAACCACACAGTTCCTACCTTAGGTCGTCGATTCACTTCAAAAATCTCAAGGAACTCTTCTTTCTCTAGAGGTCTCTGAGTTTTGGTTTAAGGAGAATAGTGATTAGTAATAATTTGGAAAGAAGAAAGATGCATTCAAATCACTTGCTTTTGGAGGAGCCTATAAGGATGGCTTCAATTCTGGAGCCTTCAAAATCTGTAAGCATCCCTTCATCCTCTTATTATTATTGTTATTATTATTGTTATTATTATTAGTTGAATGAATCATGGCATGATCTGTAGTTTCATTATTGATTTATATTGATTTTGATTTTTTTTTTTTGCAGAGTTTCTTTCCAGCAATGACGAAGATTGTAGGCACACTAGGTCCAAAATCTCGATCTGTTGAGGTTATTTCTGGTTGCCTCAAGGCTGGGATGTCCGGTAATACCTAGCCTTTTTTATTTATTTTTTATAAATTATTATTATTATTTAGTTTTTTTTTTTGTTAAAATGGATCTGATGGATTTGGGATTATTGGGGGCAGTGGCTAGGTTTGATTTTTCATGGGGTAACCCTGAGTATCACCAGGGGACTTTGGAGAATTTGAAGGCTGCTGTCAAGACCACCAAGAAGCTCTGTGCTGTACGTTTCTTTTTTTCTTTATTCTTTTTTTTTATATATGTAAAAAACATATTTATTACGCTTATTGTAATAGTAATGTTGAAACATTTTGTGTTGTTCAGGTCATGCTCGACACGGTGGGACCTGAGTTGCAGGTTGTTAATAAAAGTGGCAACCCCATTTCTCTTCTGGCAGATGGTTTTGTTATTCTGACACCAGATCAAGAACAGGAAGCTTCATCTAAAGTTCTCCCCATCAATTTTGATGGACTATCTAAGGTTTGCTTTATATTCGTTTTCACCTTTTCTTTTTTGGCTATGATACTGCTGGAATAATAATTGTTCTGTTCTTATAGTTGATGGAACTGTGATTGGGTCAGGATACTAATGCAAATGGCCGTTTTAAAAAACCAGATGAAACTTAGTCTCTTTGATGCTTTAGTGAGTTTGAAATGTTTAATTCTGTCGAAATCTGGGTGGCCATGGGGCCAAACAAGAAGCTGGAACTTTGAATATAAAAAAATGTTTTTCTACTATTTACAATTGAAATTGAAATTTTTTTTTTGTCATCTGTTTATCTTATTTAAAATTAAGTGTGCGGGATTTTCTTTTTTGATCAAAGGAATTGTGTGTTTATGTTATATATTTATTTTTTCCATACAATTTTTGTAACTATCAAATTGGTCTTGCAGGCAGTGAAGCATGGAGACACCATTTTTGTCGGCCAATACCTCTTCACTGGAAGTGAAACTACTTCTGTATGGCTGGAGGTAAGAGAAGTACATCTGTTGGTGGTCATTGATTATAGTCATCTGTCTAGTTCTTTCCTAGTGTAAATGTTATTTAATCCATTGTCTGAAGGGAAGTGGGATTCTTGCTTGCTTATTTATTGAATATTTCACAATGGTCTTAGCTTGTTTGGGTGATTTTATGAAGAATATGCCATCTCACACACAAGCATGTCTGGTTACAAAACTATGCTTGTACATGACTAGCTGAGATTTTCCTGGAATTGAATTGAGCAGGTTTCTGAGGTGAAGGGCAATGATGTGGTCTGTGTTATAAAGAACTCAGCAACTTTGGCTGGATCTTTATTCACTTTGCATGCCTCCCAAATTCGTATTGAACTTCCTACTCTTTCAGATAAAGATAAGGAGGTCAGTCCTGGACCTAACTTCTTCAATTTAACAGTGGATGTCATGTAATATTTATCCCTTTTCTTTTATGAGTTTATTTGGTCTGCCTCATGTCTTTCTATCAAGTTTCATACCTGGTTTTTTTCCTGTTTTGATTCCAGGTTATAAGTACTTGGGGAGTTCAAAACAAAATTGACTTCCTCTCATTGTCGTATACTCGGCATGCAGAAGATGTACGCAATGTAAGTATTTTCATGATTCAATGCCCTTTTGTTGCATCCTGGCTTGTACAATCAGTCATCTTGCTGTATTTTGTAATGGAACTATTTTTTATAACTTCAGTAAGAGTCTTATTTGCACTGTAATGCAGGCCCGTGAGTACCTATCTAAGCTGGGTGATCTATATCAGACTCAAATTTTTGCCAAGATTGAGAATATAGAGGTTTTTAGCATATACCTTTATCTCATAACTCAACTGATTTTGTATTGGCCCAAACCAAACGTAATGCTAGTTTTGTGTACTTATTTAAATCTTTCTTTCTTTCAGGGTTTAACTCATTTTGATGAGATATTACAAGAAGCTGATGGTATTATCCTTTCCAGAGGAAATTTGGGCATAGATCTCCCACCAGAGAAGGTCAGTTCTAAGTTTAATGAAGCAGTCTTTCTACATATAGCATAAAGTTCTTGTGCTTTGGATTCATTGGCTATTTAAGGTCTAATATGTCTAGATCTGCATATGCTTGCCTTTTCTTGCAACTACTGTGTTTTATTATGATATATCTCAGGCACTCCATCTGAGAAGGTCAGTTTGGATAGCCTATACTTGTCTCTGTTGATGTCTTCTGCTATGTTTTACTTAACTCAGGCATTTTAATGATGTTATAGAAGATTGGTAAAGCTACAACATCTTCAATGCAGACAACGTATAATGAATAATCTGTTCCACATATCTAAAGTAGTATCATGTGTGTTTTCCAGATGAATAGAATGCCGATTATAGGTTATTAGATTTTGGAATTTTTTAGCTCACTAACAAATTCTTAGTTTGTTCTTCAAATTTGAAATCTTGTAATCATCTTCCATTTGTTAAAGCCAAGCTTTAAAAGCCATTCTTTAGCTTGGGAACAACTTGATGACCAAAGCTTTAGTTTTCCCCGTTCAATGGAAAGGACAACTGATTTAAAAGAAAAGGAGAACTTTGCAAGATGTCCAAAAAGTCTTTCTTTGACTGCCAATGAACGTGATTCAAAGAGGTTTCAAATTGTATCTCAGGGATGGCATGTCGTGCATCCTATGATATGCTACTTATAATAGTTACTTGTATGCTCCTTGCTATATATGCCAATTTGTTACACTGGCCTTCGTCGGGAATAAATGCCTTATACTTGGTTAGAGGGTAGTGCCAAGAAAATGGTGTTGGTAGAGACTCCCAACTAATTTACCTCTTTGCATTTGCAGGTGTTCTTATTTCAGAAGGCTGCCCTTTACAAGTGCAACATGGCTGGCAAGCCTGCAGTGGTCACTCGTGTTGTGGATAGTATGACTGACAACTTAAGACCAACTCGTGCAGAAGCAACTGATGTTGCTAATGCTGTGTTGGATGGTGGGTTATTATCTTGAAATGTTTCTTGCGTCTAAGACTGTTGGCTGATACCCAATCTTATGTTTCCATATTACATAATTTCCATGATATAAGTTAGTGGACCGAGTCTTTGTATTGATAACTATATTTTGTTATATTCACTGTATAGTTTTTATAGGATTGGCTATAACATGGAAAATTTGTGCCTTAGTTTTTTCTTTTTTAATTCCTTTTATATCTGTTGCAGGAAGTGATGCGATTCTTCTTGGTGCTGAGACTCTTCGTGGGCTGTACCCTATAGAAACCATTTCCACTGTTGGTAAAATCTGTGCTGAGGTAATTTTTTTTAAGACAGCTATCATATCTTGGTTAAATTCTGGATGCAAGTTGCAATTTAAGAAGTGAGAGGTTTTGAATGAGTGCCTCTCGTGGACAAAGTTCTATAATAGCTAGTATGCCCTGAGGCCAAAATCCAATTTCATCTTTTTTTAAGATATAATCTCTTTAGATGTATTTATTCTTTTGAATGGTATTTTATTGCTTTAAATTTCTGAACTATACGGTCTCTTTCCCTTATACTTCTTTGTTAATGGACTTTATAAAACATTATGGTGTTTGCACTTGCTGCTTAGAAATGAGTTGATCCTGCTATGATTATTTAGTCTTTTTGCACAACAACTTGAATTATTTGCTTTGTTCCTCATGGAGTTCATTACTTTTCTAGACTTTCGTTCTGTGTTTGTTTGTGTGTTTGATTATTTTTTATGAACTCTTGTTGTGTGTATTTGATGCCTTGAATATATATTTTATCGGCTTAGATATTGTGAGGGCTTTAACTTCAAGACCTATTTTATTTGGAGTTCACATTTGTGATTTCTTGAAACTTGACATGCCCACCAGTGTTGTCAAAGGCTAAAGGCGCCAAGCTTGTAAAATGCCCGAGGCGCCGAGTGCTCGCATGAATGAACCAAGGCAATATGCTATAGATTAAAAAAAAACATGTATAATATTATATTATTTAAATCTAAAATATATATATCTTCTCAATTAAGATTAGATCATTAGAAAATCAAAAGAAAATATAAAATACCATAACATAGTTGTATCTGTGTTTCTCTTCAAGTGTTGTTCCTTGACTGTATGTCTCCTATTTTAATGGTTTTTTATTCTTTTTTACCCTAATCTTTGTTTTTTACAAAAATACTCCTAAATTGTTTCTTGTAGTAAATTAAAAAATGGACAGATAGGTCTAAACATAAATCAGTTAAAAAGAAGAAAAATCCAACAAAAAAGAAGTATCTCAAGCAGGTGCTAGCTTCAACACCTGATGCCTGCTCATGAGGCGCTCGCCTAGGCAGCGCTTCATTGAAATTCATTGCCTGAGGCTAATAAAGGAAGGTGTGCACCTCAGTGCCTCTTGACATCACTGATACCCACATAGCCTTGATCTGGTTTTATAGTAATGATGTTCTGCTCTATATATCAACACAAAATATTGAATAAGAGTATGCTTGCAACTCTTATCCTGTAATCTAATTATTTCTTTCAGTGCTTGAATCTTGATACTTGACCAAAGCAGAAAAAAATTATTCAGTTATTGTTCGATTTCTTACTTTGTTCCTTTTAGCTTTTTTTCATCCTCTGTAATGTCCAATCCAGGCAGAGAAGGTTTTCAATCAAGACTTGTATTTCAAGAAAACTGTCAAATATGTTGGAGAGCCAATGACCCACCTTGAATCCATTGCTTCATCTGCGGTATTGCTGCTTTCATAACCTTTTTTCTTTAATGACTTCATCGTGAGAACAGTCTGTAGGTTTTGTTGAAGCATTTCCATGTTTCTGATTGCATTTCTTATCGGTATTTTCCAATTAACTAGGTGCGAGCAGCCATCAAGGTGAAGTCATCCGTCATTATATGCTTCACTTCTTCAGGAAGGGCTGCAAGGTATCTTTCTATTTATGCATCTTTGTTTTCGAGTGTGCCAATTGATTTAGCAAAGCATCAGTTTAGAATTTATATCAGATATAGAATTTCATATCATCTATTGAGTGTGAAATGCTTAATACATTACAATTGCAGATTGATTGCCAAGTATAGGCCAACAATGCCAGTTCTGTCTGTTGTCATCCCTCGACTTAAGACAAATCAATTGAAATGGAGCTTTAGTGGGGCCTTTGAGGTATGTTCTTGATTCAAATTTACTTTTTTCGCATAACGAAGTTTGTTGGGGTTATATTTCTATGAAATGCTTTTCAACCCTCAATAATTTCCCCAAATTCATTTCTGGACATGACAAGAAATCCCTGCAAATATGGCCACTCAATTCATGACTTGTAAATTTTTTTGAAAGGGATGGTGGCTGCCTGATATCCTACTAAACATATGGATTGATTTCCTGAAACAACCTGTCAATAATTATAGCAATAGCATGTCAGCTTCTTTCCCCCCCCTCTCTGGCATGTTAAATGAAAAGTTGAATTTCACATTGCTTATGACATCTTGTACCAATTAAGCCTTGTGCACTTTGGTTTCTCTTATTAGCTTCAACTCATTTAGATGGATTTAAAGCACAGGATTGTTTTCCTTCTTTTGTCAGGACCAACTACAATCCTCCTTATTTTAATTATATGGAGGAGATAGTATTCCCTTGATGTGATTCACTGTAGTAGCCATTTTGGAATATGAAATCAAGGATTTTTGTTTAACCACTTTGTGTTTTGTTCCATTGAGAAATGTCAATTGTGCTTTGCCTGTTTCGAACTGATTTGGAAAATCTAGAGTTTTATTATACTCTGCAATTTATTTATGTATTTTTCACTTGCATGCTCTTGACATTAAAGTTAACGAAACTTTGTTATCTTCATATCAATGTCCAGGCAAGGCAATCGCTCATTGTCAGAGGTCTCTTTCCTATGCTTGCTGATCCGCGACATCCTGTAAGTACCCTTTTTCATTAATTCTGACTTGGTCACTTTGGTTTGCTTGAGGAGGAGAGGATATATTTGTCTTCATGTTCAGGTTTTGCTCCACGTGCATGATAAACATTTAATGTGTCTTTTGTAGATTGTAACTATAGTGGCTAGCATAGGTTGACTACTTATGGCGTGGCTAGGACGGATCATGTTATTGTGTTTGATCATCTATGTCACAATATAAGAGCTAGGATAATCTAATACGTTGTGAAACCACTCCTGGGGCCAGGGTGGGATTTCCATTCCCAGTCCTTGGTGTGAATAAATGAAACCAGATTAGGGTTTTACTTGTGGCATGTGCTGTTCCTGGCATAATCTTGTTATAACTTGGTATTGGCTCTGGATTGAGAGTACTACCACAGTATGTTGAACAGATAGATTCTAATGTGACCCCTGTCTAGGTTCAAACCTTGCAGACCCTAGTCCTTCATGTCATGTCATTAGAACAATGCAGTTCACAAACAGATTTGTCTTTTTGGGGGGGTAGCGTTCATTGAATAATGGTTACCTACATGACTCCTGCAGGCGGAATCTACAAGTGCTACGAATGAGTCCATTCTAAAGGTTGCTCTAGATCACGGAAAAGCTTCCGGAGTAATAAAGTCGCATGACAGGGTAGTTATTTGCCAAAAAGTTGGGGATGCATCTGTGGTCAAGATTATTGAGCTTGAGGATTAAAATGTGTTAAGCCCCAAAAATTTTTGTGCTTTTTTTTCCTACTCTTAATTATGAAAGCAGGTGGTGAATTCAGCTCCTGGCACCTGTGAGCTGTATCCATCCCTCCAGGTTTTATGACCAGCAGCTTGTTTTGGTGTTTGAACGGTGACAATAACTTTTGTTCACACCTGAAATGAATGTCGTGGAAACTTATATCCATCTTTCCTACTTTTACTTTATTATCAAAGGCCATTTGCTTCCCGCATGAACAGCTGATTCTAGAAATTTATGTCCAAAATGAAATGCTATGCGTTTTGAGCTTGGCCTTTTGCTTTTCACTCCAGCGGATCTACGAATTATAGTTGTCCAAATATATATAGAATTCAACTTCATCCTGGATGCCACTGCGTCGAGTATTCGTGATGCTGCCGATGCCTTTGGGAGTCGTGTCCCAAAAATTTAGAAAGTAACCGTTCTGTTATCTCCCCTTCAATTACTATGGCAAAGTTTAAGACCCGACAGCAAGAATGGAATCGATCCTTGTGCCCTCCTCCCTCTGTTCATGGAGGTGAACCAGCTTCTTCTATAAAGAAATAACAATAACATATAAATTTTCATGGACGTCTGCGCCTGTGTCCTAAATAATGGATCTGACTTCTAATCAGGCGAATGTGGGTTTGAGTCTTCACCAGGCACCTTTAGATTAGATTAGCTTTCACAAACTCCCTTCCAAGGATGCAATGCAGGAAACCACTGCTCCTCGTATCCTTCATCAAAGCCTAAGCCTCAGGCAGGGTCTCAAGACCTCTTTCAAAATTAAACATTAATCTTGTAGGCTTTGCTAATAGGGACTGTAATTGCACAAGATTTTACCCATGAACCAGAAGTTGGAACTTTAGCTAATGTGGGACTCTTTCTTGCCCAGCAACTGGTCTCTAATGCATGAAGCACGGCAGAGGGAATGGCCATGGGACCGCTCCTGCTAAGGAAGCTTTTCAAGTCTCTGGCCACTCTCACTCCAGTGAAGCCAGAATTTTTTAAATGAGAAAATAAATTATTAACAAATATTTAATATTATATATTATGTAGAAAAATTAATTTAAAATATATATAGTAACTCATATCAAACAAAATTAATTTAAAATAAAAATACTTAAGTCATAATTATTATTTTTTTAATTTTTATATTTTAAAACCGTTTCATAATAATTTTATTATCAATCTCATTCATTCATTTATTTTTAGTTAAATGCTTTTCTTGGGAACGAACAATTTTACGCTAACATATTTGTCTATCCAATATTTTATCATCAATAACACCGATCTGTAGCTTTATCCCCTAGCACTTTCAGAGTTTTAATTAGTAGGAATTGAACATGTAGCGAGAGTGGCACTCTCAAGTGATTAAGACATTATCTTGAGAGAAAAAAAGCATTCAAGAGAAAAACTCTCCGAGTTCCTGGTCTTATTCATATATTATTAATTTGTACAGAAATGGTAGCAAATTATATAGAATAAACCTAAAAGAACAACAAAAAAATGCCATTCCTATCTATCAAAACTATCTAGAATTAGTCTGTTATAGTACATTTCATCCAGCAATGGAAGAAGGATCACTCCGCTTGTTTGAAGGCAGTTGTTGCTGTTGATGTGTAGTATCAAGCAACTCAAGCTCTTTCTTCCTTACAGTCAGTACCATTCTCTCATTTTCAAGCCTTTTTCTCTCATTCTCTAGCTTAGCCCTCTCCATTTCCCTCTCTTTCTTGCTACTGAATCTCACCCACTTCAACCTTTGCTTTTCAAGCTCAAATGCCTGGCATTGGTAGTTCACTTGCTGCTCCTCTAATTGCATCAACTTCAGCTTCATCCACTGATTCTTCTCCCATGAACTCTTTGCTCCATCTCGGAGCACGTTCATTATTTCCCCATTCAATTGCTGCATCAGAGATGATGTTGCTGAAAACACTTCCTTTCTTGGCCTCTTTCGTGATGATTTCTCGTCATGGTCATCTTCATCTCCATGCCCATGCCCGTTTTGATGCCTTGAATTGCCTTCTACTGCCTCATCCTCATTCTCTTCATAATCCTCTTCATCATCGTCTCTTTCATCATCATCATCCTCCTCCTCCTCATCCTCCACGTAATCATCTTCATCTTCCTCGCTTTCGTCGTGGTCATCCTCTTCATTTCTTGCCAATTTTGCCATTTTTGACCCTTCTGTTTCGGTCCTCGAATTGGTTACAACTTGAGCGTTTTCAGTTGAATGAGAACACCTTTGGTATTGCTGTTGCTGTTGTGTTGCTTGTTGGTGCTGAGCATGAGATGGGTCTGTAGCCATCTCTGGTGAGTTATTAATACCAGAGGCAACCCCAGCATGGCCACAGCTATTATGATAAGCACACATTTCTCTGAAAAACAAGTGCTTGGAATTGAGCAATTTTCTCACTTCATCCTTCATTTTCGGTGACAAATCCATAGTATCAAGCAAGCTTTGATTCTCCACAACCCTGCAGGCAGTCCCCTTTCCAAGGATATCATTAACCCTCTTATACCTCTTGTTCAAGTCATTGAATTTATCCTCACATTGTTGTGGAGACACATAAAACCCTTTCTCCATCATTGCCCGAGAAACTGATTTCCATTTCCCTTTCTTCTGTGCCAGGCCACCGGGCTTTTTCTTGCCTATAGGATCACTCACTTCAGACCCAACCTCATCACCAATGTAAAAAACTGCCATTATAAGTAGCCTAACCATATTATCAGTCCACTTCATTCTTTGCCATGGAGAAATTTTCCTGTTTCCATCAGTGGTGCTGTCATCTCCAGTGAAAGAAGGCTCATCTTCATTACTCAATGGTGATAATTGTTTAGGCTTTGTGGAGGCAAAAGGATAGGCATGTTTGGCAGATTGCTGGGAGTGTTGATGGTGATCAGATTCATGGTGGGCATAAGCTACAATCTGGGGATGCTGCAAGTGGTGAGGGTTTTGTGGGTTTTGTTGTTGGTGTAGTGGCAATTCTAGTCCTAGTATTCCTGATCCCATGCCTGGAAATATCCCACCACCTAAATCATTGTGTTCCATCAACCTAACAAAAAATACTTAATTCCTAAAACTTACTTAATTACCTTATCCACTACCAATGAGAGAATTTTGTCATCAGCTACTTTTCTAAAACTTTCTATTGGGTTCAAGATTTTACGAATAAACCCAGTTGAGATTCTAATGCGTCAGATACCCAACGTTGGGACGTTATAAGATACCAGAGCATCCAATTCTAAAGCATAATTGGGTGGCAGAAATGAAGATGTTAAAAAAAGAAGAAAAGAAACAAAAGCATACCCAGTGGCAGCAAGGAGAACTGAAGCTTGGAACAAAAACCACTAAAGATGATTGCTCAAAGCACCAGGGGCAGAAAGATTGAAGCTGAAACGTAATATCAGGTTCTGCAAAGCAACTTCTTTAATGCCCAGAAAAATTTGAGTGCCCATTCAGCCTTTGCAGGGAAATCATAATGGAAAGACAGGGAGAAGCTGAGAGAGAGAGAGGTGAGAAGACGGAAATGGCAAGAGAATAGAGAGTGAAAGTGAAGGATAAAAAGAGGGTGGAGACAGAATAAAATAAAGCAGAATACAGAGAGCGTAGCAGCCGGTTTTACTGCAACAGGTTTTGTTGTTGTGTTTGACAGAAAACTGCCCATGGTTTTGGCTGTAACACCGCCTTTTCTAAGGAAAAGATCCACAGGTATTTTTTTTAATTATTATTATTTATTGAAAACTGGTTGGAAGTTAAAAACCCACCTGCAGCATGACATTATTAATCAAAATATGAAATACAAATACAAAGCATAAGAAAAGAAAAAGGTGGTGCAAGTACAGGCCTAGAGGGCCCTGTGGCCATTCAGCCTCAAATTCCATGTTGTAAATTTTTCAGATTATTTTTTAAAATATTTTTTATTTTAAAATATATATTTTTTTTATTTTTTAAAATTTATTTATTGATATTAATATAGAAGTTGCACATTAATCAAAATTAAATTTTATTTATTGAAAAAAATCAAAATTTTTAGAAAGCACCAGCGTCCTTTCTGAAAATTTATGGCAAAAAATTCATTTATAGTCTCCCAATTAGTAACACCATTCATTTGTGACTAGATAAATGATTTGTTGTTCTAGTTCTAGTTTCAATTTAATTTTTAATTTTAATCGGCCGTGAGAAAATGTAAATAATTGTAATCAATAATTAGTTTTAAGTTAGGGTTTTTCTAACATGTTCTCTAAGGACACATGCTGGTTGATTTGAAAATATTTCACTTTCATAATTGGGTGAATTCAGAAAAATTCTAATTCATGATATAATATTGTTTATTATGAAAATTAAAATATTTCATTTGCATCAGTTAACTTGTGCTATTAGGAAACTTTATAAAAACCCTACATATTATTCCAACTTTATTCATTCGTTACTAAATGAATACTTTGTTCATATATGATAACTAATACTTTGTTTTTTCTTATTTTCTTCAAAACTAAATTATCAGTTCAGTTACCAAAATAATTATTTTCAATGAGATGAAATTACTCTTCTCATTTTCTTATCCAAATAATAAAAGAGATACAATAATATATATATATAT
>Ga0307515_10002823_pt1 | contig 36958 bp, 31 predicted proteins | sample 17_EM_MG_FD_194513 | JGI IMG/M metagenome (GOLD analysis project Ga0307515, IMG submission 194513) | Populus trichocarpa ectomycorrhiza microbial communities from riparian zone in the Pacific Northwest, United States - 17_EM | ecosystem: Host-associated > Plants > Roots > Unclassified | place... | reverse complement strand
AGGGTGTATAACAACACTCTTGCCACAGTCAAGCGTCAGATCCAACAGGCGGAGAACCCAACGCCTGCCGTGGTGATCAGCGTGGAAGCAGCGCGTGTTGACAATGCTATTCTTCTTGACTATTTGAACTCCGAAGTGGCGCTTGAGGAACGTGAGATCGGAAGCACTGACTCAAACATCCCAATAGACAACAATTGCACAGATGACGAACTGCATTTCGGGATGCCATGGGGCAGCGGGGATTTCGAATACGAAGGTGACGAAAGTGATGCCATCCCCACCGCCAGCCGGCGACGACGGGCCGCTACTGAACTCGAGAGCTTTGACCTGGGAACCAGTCATGTCGACGGGTATGAGGGCGAGGATGGCGATGATGCGGATGCGGATGGGGAGGAAGAACCATCGCAAGCCGAGGATGGATCAACGCAGAATGTAGAGGACTGAGGACATAGTAGGTTTGACCTGGGAACCAGAGATGTCGACGGGTATGAGGGCGAGGATGGCGACGATGCGGATGAGGAGGAAGAAGCATCGCAAGCCGATGACGGATCAATGCAGAATGTGGAGGACTGAGGGCATAGTACTACAGAGTGTGAAGATTGGACAGTATATTTCAGACATGTAAAATACGATATTGGCGAAGCAAATGCAACGGCAAGCGATGTATCCGAAGCGAAGACTGTATTGCAATAAGTGACAAATCTCAATGCTAAACAAATGAGAGTGCGGCATGTGGCTATCGGCCGAAGAAAGGCATAAACATCGCCAGGCATTGTGTAAACGGCCACTGCATAACTGCGACCCCTGCGAAGAGTGTAACATACGTGTCGTTCTGATGGTGCGTATACGTCACCTCATTCCGGACGCAAAGTAATGGAAGCCTGACGCCGGAGCAGCGAGCGTAATATACAATGCGACGCGTCGCAAGAATAAGAGGCATGGAATAATAGCCGCCGCAAGGGAGGTATGCAACGCGACCCATCGCTTGGGCGACGGGTCGCGTCTGATTCTCCGTCAGAGGCTACGAGGTTCCGCCAGAGCGGTCAGAGCCGTCTGGAACACCCGGGTGTTTCAGACGGAAACTAGAGTTGTTGCTGATGACACCTGCGTTACTCGGACAAAATGTAGGTATTGTCAGGCGTGCCGGATTAGAACCTGTCACAAATGAACCAAATAGTCATGTACTGATCAACAGAAGTCAAACAAGCAATTGGAGAATGAAATCCAAAAGGTGATACCAGTTAAAGACAAGTGATGTGATGAGTTGGTGTAACATCATGAATGACAATGAATGCAGGAAGTGGGACATACGCCAACCTGTCCTAGATGCATGTTCACCACAAAACTTACACAATTGAATACTATCGCAACAGAAGTCATGTAAAGGGTGGCAACATGACTGCCAACACACATATAGAATTGCATATCTGTTCATCTGATGCTGGAACTGAAGCCACCATCTGGAGTATCACTGAGACCCATAGTGCAACATACTGTCTGGAGAGAGATTTATGATATAACCTTAAATGAGAAGAAGTGGTTAAAGAGGGAATTATCCATTTGCATAATAGAGTTTGAAGTATGGTGAAAGGCAATTTGAATTCAGGAGCTCTGAAAAACAATTGTATACAATATAGTTCCTTTCGGATATACAATGATGCTTCCTGGGAGCAATCTACGAAATGTGTTTCAGTGAATTAGTTTTCATGACAATCTTGCAGTCATATTTCTCAATGACAAGATATCAGCGATGTGCAAGAGGTAGATGAATCGAGCAACTAAGTCAGTTTAATGCAACAGATGCTGAAGCATGATGACCAGTATACCAGTCGTAACCATCTGCAGAAGACACCATCATACCTTGCCGTTCAAGGCTGACACGATATTGACTCTTTACAGGTTCCCAACCTACTGTCCACTACCAACAAACAATAAAATACATGCAAAGACCAACTTTTCCATCTGCAACATTGTCAGAAGGAGTATTTTTTCTGCACTGTATTGCAACGGGTACATTATTTGAGAGAAATGCAGATCAGTAGAGGGTGTAGACACTGGTAATTGTGGAATGAACTTTAGGCTGCACTACATGCATTGGCACATGGTCACAGCCTATAGCAAGCGTTCCATGGACCCCTGGGAAACACACAGTCTACTGGTATCTGTAGTCCATTCATAGAGAGGTTTGCAAGAGCCTGTGGTTCTTTATACAGCTGGCAGCTGGAGATGAACTTAGATCTGTCTTTACTGCTGGGCTGTTATACCTTTATTGAGTCTGGTGCAATGCACACTGGCGAATGAAGATCTGCTTGAGGACCTACATTGATATCTGCAAGATAGTCTGCACAAATGTCTGCTTCCGAGCCTGTTTGAGAGTCTGCTTCAGAGCCTGCTTCACAGCCTGCTTCAGAGCTTGCTTCAGACTCTGCTTCAGAGCCTGCTTAAGACAGCCGCCCATGAGCAAACTGTACTTGAGAGAGCTGTGCTTCGGAAGAAGTCAGTAGCAAAATGTCACTATGTCACTAGGAGTCTCCTGCAGTGTGTGAGAGCAGGAGGAGTGTAAACTTACAAGAATCTATTGTAGCACAGAATCAGCCCCTAAGAGCACATTCTGGCCGGTCTTGGAAGTCACTTAGATCTCTGATATCTGGTATAGGAGCTGCATGGGTGCGATTGTAATAAGTTTGGAAAAGGTCAGAGTGCAGTTAAAACTTTGGGAGCACCTGGGAATGTCCCCCAGCCAATATGGAATAGCCAAAAAAACTCTGGGAGATACCCGGTCTTCTGGATGTTCATTGGGAGCACTGCAGGCAGTATCTGAAACTCTCTGGATGTGCATGTGAAATGGAGCACCCTCCACAGCGAATATGATACATGAATTGTTGTTCATAACTACTTCTAAATCATGACTCCTTCGAAATTATACTTACATGAGCCGACATCTTCAATATTCAATTTTTTGCACCGCGACTTGAAGGAACCACAGAAAAGAGTGAGTGATTCAAAAATAAAAGCAGGTACACTGAAACAATGGCCTGACTAAGTGATCAAATGATATAACTTGACTGTGTTGTGAATGTCATCGACTCCATCTCTCATCTCATCAGGACCCACAAAACCAGGAACACACAATTTCTTAATGATGCAATGTAGCTGAAGGTGCTTCTTGTATGTGCTGATATTTGGGACTTGGTGAATAGTGGAAATTGATTTCCAATGTCATTTGGCTTGAGATGTGATAGCTAAAAAGGGTGTAATTTGATGTTAGCTAGCTGCAAATCGAAATACAGTTTGAAAGGTACTGTGAAATATTTAGGTGACAAGGGGAGCAATAACCAGGAAGAGAGCAGCACTAGGATAAGCAGTTCAGTGGTGAAAGAAGGAAGTAGAGAGAAAGTGATGGAGAAACACTGAATGAGGAGTGCCAATAGCAGCACAGAAGCACTGATACTAGCGGGGGAGTGTTACAGGGGAGGAGTATGGAGCGTGAAGAGTCACAGAGGAGCTCCAATCCAGACAGAGGAGCTCCGAAGCGGATTGAGAAGTATCTGTGACAGTGGTGGAGTGCCCGAAGCTGGGGGAGAGCTGGTAGCATTGAATCAATTATAGGAGTGCCGATGGAGATTGAGGAATGCCCATCCCATCTGAAGAGCAGCCAGACGATGGAGTGAGGCAGAGTAACAGTCGCGAATCTAATTATAGGAGCACTGACTGGAATTGTAGAGCAAATATCATAGTTGAGGAGAGCTGAAAGACAATGCATTGAGAGTGGAAAGGAATTGAGCTGTTAAGCACTAGGCCCAGGAGTGTGGAGGGGGAGGTGAAGAGTGTCTATCATGGCACAGTTGTGCCAAATGGAGGATAAGATGTGACCCTCTAATGTTGTGAATGATGAGAGCAGTGGGTTCCAGAGTAAAGTTGATCACTGGGGTAGGGCACCATTGACCTCAATATTCAAGTTGTGAAAACCTAACTGTTACCTTCTTCCCCAAGATATATTCTTACTGTGCACAATGAACAGCTACAGCCACCAGTGCTAAGGGATGCAGAGCGATAGCTTGCAATAACTGGGAGGTAGTTGGCTGGCACCCAAAGCTATTGCCAGTAAAGCAAAATCGATGGTATATTGAATCCAGAACTTCCATTCAGGTGAATGATGGTTTCTTAGCATTAGTGTTTGCAATGGGTCCAAATTCCCGGGTCGGTTCCGGGTCCGGTTCCACCCGAAACCGGACCATTGCAACGGGTCTTACCACACGAAACATCCGGACCGTTGCTTTTAGGCCAGTTTCCACCAGAAAACCCGGCTCTGGCAAGGCCGACATTTTCCCTCCAATTAAGTATTTCAGTTCTGATCGTATCACAACATAATGAGTACGTAGAATATCCAGTTCGAGCCGCTATTTCACACCCAGCATTCAGATTTGCGATCGGAGCAATATTCGTTGAGTCACTATAGAAAACCCGCAAATTTCGCCCGAAATTGTGCGTTTTTTCAAAGCCCCTCAACGAATGGTGGTTGGATCGCCAACCTGAAAGCGGGAGGTGAAAGAGCGGTTAATTCTGTACAATCTACGTATTGATCATGTCAGGATATGATCACAACTGATATACTTAATTGGAACCAAAGTTGCAGGAACCGTAATATGGAACTGCGCTCCGGGTACAACCCGGCCAAAAAACCGCGGGTTTATGTCTGGTCGGGGTAACAACCCCGCTAAGACAAAGCAGTTCGGGTTTTTGGCCGCATTTGGAACCGAACTGAACCGAACCGCCGGCCAAAAACCGGACCGTTGGCGGGTTACCCAGACCCGTTGCTAACACTACTTATCATCCACAACATTCGAGAAATTATCATCATCTAATTGGAGCTCCTTAACCTGGACCCGAAGCACTGCAGTCTCAGAGCCAAAATCAAACTGGTAACTATCAACAACAATGCCATGAGTCAAATCTGGCAATGGTCCTGGCATGGTACTAATCTTCAGTTTTGACTATATAATTTGGATGTAGTCAGTATCATAAGTCTGACAGAGGAGCATTAAACACAAACATAGACTTATAGCTTCTTGTGTTTGCAGATCTATTTGAGAAATGGACCACCAGGCAATTATCACACAGATGGTGTACCTACAAGAACGGCTGCTAATGCACACTGGCGATCAAGAGCTTCCATGGCTAGTTTCCAAGCCTTGTCAACAAACAAATACCCCTCATCTGTTAGGGGTTGTCTTCTAGCAGTGGTATTAATGTTTGGCATTTCATCAATGGTGGTGGCATCACCTAAGCTGAATTTGCGGGATTTGAATGTGGAGGGCGTACAATGACAGTATCAGCACGGCCCAGTTTAGTGGGCAGTGCAACACATATACTTCATAATGACTCCTCCCAGCGCACCTGGTCAAGAGGTTGGACCTCCTGTTGAGTATCATCCAAATTGCCGCATTCGATGGTTGATGACAGTGTTCAATCTCCATTGTCCTCACCGTCATCATCGTCGATCACCCAATCAGTTTTTCATTATTCTTTATCAATGACATTGGGGATGTTAGTCAGTGGCCATGTAATGCATGAAGGTAGGTTCGGAGGGAAACACTTGGTGAACAAAGGAGATTGGCTGCTCTCTTGATTGTGAGCACTCTCTCGGAGTGTACTTCCTGATTCTTCTGTGAATAGTGATTCCGCACTCGGCTGCATCAGCAAAATGTAAATCAGTCCGGAAGCAACTCACAATTCTCCCAGACAGTCCAGGTGACTGCACCAGTGCTTCTAAATACTTCTAGATGCTCCCAGACCCCCCTGGAGCTAAGCAATGTGCTCTGAGACTCTGCAAGAGCATTTTCAGGTGCGCCTGAAAGCACCTGCAGATATGGAGGTGCATTCAGGATGCTACGAGATTTGACTTACAAAATAGTCAAGTATTGGAGCTCCTGAGACCTCTGCGTGGATCGGCGGGAGACTTCAAGAGCAGCGGGGACCACTACACAGCTCTGCGGGAGACATCGAGAGCACTGCGGGAGACTTGGTGCCATATTCTCACAGCAGTGGTTCTTACATAACCACAAGGCATTTCATCTTATCATATTTGTCTTTGTTACAGTCACAAGATTCGCTACATCAAAATAGGGCATGCATTATTTGAGTCTCTGTATATATATACATACGGCCATTCTGGCCGCAGATGGTAGTTGAGCCTAATTGGAGGAGCACCTGGACACTCCGATTGAGAGGACTTAGCGATGCACCACTTTGGAGGCCGTTGTGGTGAAACGATGGAGCTAGAAGGCGGAGAGCCCACCATCTACACTCCGCAGCACCTCTCGCGGCATTCAAATGGAATTCGTGACAATGAGCGGTTTTGGTTCAACGAGAGTAGGAATTGGGTGAGAAGATATGATAACTACCCGGCGTTGAGGATCCACGCAGTTGGGTGGTGCCATGAAATTTCTCGGACAGTACGAGTGTGACCAAAAGTTGGGAAAGATAGAGTGTGTATTTTCATTGTATGATAAGATGAGATGGAAATGAGATGATGTCTATCTACTGTGGGGTCTGCCGGATATATACTCCCCGTCACTCTGTCCACCTCCGTTACCCCGGTATCTCAAAACACCTGCCGTCGCTCGTTAAAGATATACTTGGAGGGCGTGATCGAGCAGGTTTGGAGATGCACTTGGTGGCTTTGATCGAGCGATTTTGGAGATGCACTTGGAGGCTGTAATCGAGCGAGTTTATAGATACACTTGGAGGCTGTGATCGAGTGAGTTTGGAGATGCACTTGGAGGCCGTGATTGAGTGAGATTGAAGGACCACTGGGAGGCGGTCAATCTGGAGGCGGTCAATCTGGAGGCGGTAGTTTGGGAGGGAGGCGCGACAGGAGCTGAGATTCTATTCATGGGTTAACTCGTAATTGTGGGAATTTCGAGAATTGAGTACAAACATGGTCTGCCAAGAGACTAGCTGGGAGTGGGAAGACAGTCGATCTTGGGATGATGCAGTACCCGGTGTATGCAGTACTCACTGTATGCTGTAATCGGTGTTAACTCTTGATCATGGCATGGAGAGATAGGGCCCGATGACTTAACTTCGTGTTCTTAGGCGATGGTAGAATTGCGGACGAGAAAGAGAGAGATGACAGGTGATAGGGGAAATCATCATGAGAAACTGGGAGTGAAGAGAATTTCGTGTGCGAGTCAATAGACCATCCCAGATACAGCGGGTACAAGTCCCAATCCGGCATGTAATTACACTGATACGAGGTCTTCCCAACCCAATCAGGCAGGTTGTACCTCCGATTTCTCATATCTGCTCGTATCCTCCACAGCGTTCTCGACTTCTTCCCCATCTCTCTCTTTCGTGTCCACAACTCTACCATCATTGCCGAACACAAAGTTAAGTCACCCAAGATTGTTTGTCTTCCCTTCATTCTCATGATTATGAGCTGACCCTTGAAGGTAGCTTCAGCTTGCGGCGTGCCTCCCTACACAATCGACCGCCATCAGCCAGCTCTCCATGAAAGGTCAAAGGTAAAGTCACCTGTCACATTCCCACAGTTGCGAGTTAACTGACTGATGAAAAGAGACTCAGCACCCGGCGCGCCGTCCATCGACCACCTCTAGGTACTCGTCCAAACTCGAACGATTACGGCCTCCAAGTTCGCATGATGATGCCCACCAAGTGCATCTCCAAACTCGGTCAATTATCGCCTCCAAAGTTCGCACGATCATGGTCTGCCAAGTGCTTATCTCCAAACTCGCTCGATCATGGCCTCCTAGTGTATCTCCACACTCGCTCAATTACGGCCTCCAAGTTCGCACAATCATGGCCTCCAAGTGCATCTCCCTACTCGCTCGATCACGATCTCAGAGTGCATCTCTCAGTTCACTCAATCACGGCCTCCAAGTGTATCTCCAAATACACTCGATTACCACCCCAAACTCGCTCGATCATGGCACAGGAGTGTATCTGTGAATTCCGTCGATCGTCATTTTCAGGCGCACCTCGAATTTGCTCTCAACTACCCGCCTGCTGCCAGTCCCGATATACTGTGTAGATGAGTAGGTATATAGATACATAGATGAGAATACAGAGTGGATACATGAGTTTCAAAAATCGTTGACCGATAAGTAGTCGGTATGATTTCCAGGCGCACCTTCAACGTTCCCAAAGATGTCGTTTTTTCCAGACCGCTCTATAGTCATTCGAGGTGCGTTTAGGCTTGTCGCGGGCGCTCCGAGGTGCTCCTAGGCTTCTCGTCGGCACTCCCAGGCTTGTCATCGGCGCTCCCAGAGTTGTCGTCAGCGCTCCCAGGCTCGTCGCCGGTGCTCCCAGGTGCTCCCAGGTGCACCCAGGTGCACCCAAAGTTCTCTCCGGCGCTCTGCGGTGTTCTCAAACTTATCACAATTACTCCAATGGCACATCAGTACCAGTCATCAGAGATCCCAGGTACTCCGAAGGCCGGCCGGAATGCCCTCCTACGATCTGATACTCTCCTGAAATTGACGCGTCTAACTTTACACTCCGCATCCTCTGAGACACTCCTGGAGGCTTCCAGTGACTAAAATACATTTTGCTGATGTGGGCATAGGTTCTATTTGCTGAAATAATGATAGAAACGGCTGTAATAGAGATATCAAGTTGGGGAACATAGGAGACAGTGTATATGCATTATATATAAGATTAAGTACAATAATATGACTGGAAAAGTGGGGCAAAAACTTACACAAGGTCGAGGAGGATCCAATTAGAGGCTCCTTAACAGGGTTTACCCGGGATGACAGTAACATTTACTCAGTATATCAAGGATAGCAGTCCGGTGCTGTGATTTATTATATTGTCAGGTGCTCTGGAACTGATGGATTACTGCTACTGAATGTTAGCACCCCTGTCCACAATACTCTGTTTGAATATTAGAATTGGAGGCTGATTTAAGCCAATGCACTGGAAGAAAACTTGCAACATTCACATGGTTTGTAACATTAATTAACCCTTGGTGCTGGCCAACTGGAGCTCTGAGAACCTGAATGAGAACATTTGCCCATGCATATGACTTCTCCAAACATAGCAATTATGTGGGAAATTTCGAACGTTTGAGTTGACAGAATGGCATAGAATTATTGCTGCATTGAGATGCTGCGGAATTCCATAGATTTGGGACTTTGTTAGCTACGACTGAGTTTCAAAGGTTCATACTATATTTGTGATCAATAGTGAAGAAATATATATCTCCATATGTGGAATATCTGCCAGAAGGATACACTGATTTTGGAGATATTCTATTGTATTAGGATGCTGTGGTGATGTTAGCAGTGTATAAGGCAATATTGCAAAAATCAGTTCCCTTTCATGCATTCATCTGGGCCATGTCTGCAGTATAACCTTCACAAAATTGTTTGAGTTAATGGACAAGGGAGAGATTTTTGTACACTGAGTAGATATACAGATATAGAAACAAAATAGTAAGGTATGATGGATGGTTCAGGGGTAATCTTCTTCATTTAATTACTCATCAATGCCAAGATTGCTAACAAATAATTCAGACATACTCAACCACATACAGATTTTGCGTCTAATATCGAGTGGATGGTACATCATTAATTCTACATTCACACAGTCATTATGACTCTCAGTAATACTACAACATTAACCTAAAACTAATGTTGGGGTTGAAAGCTATATAAAATGGTATGTAGTATAACCAAGGGCTCTTGGAAGGGCATGATAATGGCTGGGACGAAGCCAAAGAATATTACCAGAAACTGTTCGAAATAGAGCTTCGTCAAGCTAATCAACAATGGAAGGAAGAAGGTGCGAATACTGAGTATTCTGAGGATATAGCAGAAGAATACCAGGAGCCAGAGGTAGATGACGAATGGTCATCTTACGGACAAAAACGGGACTCAAGGCAAAATGAGTCAAGGGAATTGTTTGAGGATTAGTCCGATGATGAGCTTCGGGATGCCATCGAGCCTAATCATTGGCCTGATGTTGAGATTGAGCGGATGATGTTCTAATGCAGATTATGAGATAATTGCTTTAGACGTCTAGGATGTGACTTCTATGAAGTTGTCAAAGATCATCAGTTGACGTTAAAGACCATGGTGTGAAGCAATTTTTAATGCTACCACCACGAGTTCCAAGGTGGCTTGGTAATTAATATCTTCGATAATTACTTCGTCGATACTACCTTCCCACATTACTTCGCCGATATTACCTTTCCTTATTACTTTGGAAATTCTATCTTCGATATTACTTCGTCGATATTACCTTCACATATTACCTTGGCAATTAATATCTTCGATATTACTTCATTGGTATTACCTTCACATATTACTTCGGTATTAAATATCTTCAATATTACTTCGTCGATATTCCAATCACATATTACTTCGGTAATAAATATCTTCGATATTACTTCGTTGGTATTACCTTCACATGTTACTTTTGTAATAAATATCTTTGATATTACTTCGTCGATATTACCTTCACATATTACTTCGGTATTGAAAATCTTCGATATTACTTCGTCGATATTACCGTTACATATTTCTTCGGTACAATAAATAGCTTTGATATTAATTCTTCGATATTACCTTTACATATTACTTTGGTAATAAATATCTTCCTTATAACCTTGTCGATATTACCTTCATATATTGCTTTGGTAATTAATACATCTTCGATATTACTTTGTAAATACTATATTTGCATAATACTATAGCAATTAATATCTTGGATATTCTTTCATTGAAGCTATATTACTTCGGTAATTAATATCTTCGGCATTCATACTTTGATTTGATTATCTTCTGACACATGAGAAACAAAGACGTGAATGATGACTTCAGGTATTCTCATTATGGTTCAAATTACCTTATGATATATGAACTGAATAATATATGCATGATTCTGTCGAAATCGCGTCGGCATATCTTTTGACTATTTATATCTTTATGATATTGATTTTGAATATCATTTTAAGGAATATACCTCCTTTATATCATTATTTAAGAAAAAGAGTGATATTTTATCATGGCAAACTGGAGAATTGCCATAAAAAGCTGAGGGTAAACAACAATTAAATTATGGTTTAAAAAATTATTATTACGACAAAAAAGAGAAACGATAATATGTTATGTTATTGTCAGGTATTCTCAGTATGATTCGAATCACCATACAACAGAAGAGAAACGATAAATATGTTATGGTATTATCAGGTATTCTCAATACGATTCAAAATACCACCAATGAACGAAATGATAATGGGTTATGATATAATCAAATGTTGATTACGTTGCAAAGAATAGCCTTCTATGAATGAAGATTATTATAATAATCATTTAGATTTAGCATACTATGTTAATAGGCTTGATGGTCATTCTTAATGGGATGGCAGGATTCAAGATAACCAGAAATGCATTACTATGTCACACAGTCACGTAAAGCTAGTGTTATTAATATTTGCTTCCGAGAGATATTTTGGTTTACAGATCAATTTATTAATCTTGATCAATGGCTTATATGTACCTTCAAGTATTTATGAATGGGGACTTCAACCTTCGGGTGATTAAGATTCAGATATACGCGGAAGAGTTAATGAGCAAAAGCAACAATCTTGAATACGGAATCTCAAATGTTGTCGAGTTCAGTAAAGGCAATATCGAATCGTCTTTCAATAATGAGAAACGAAGATGTGTATGACATCTTCAGGTATTCTCATCGATATTCGAATCACATTCACCAAGGAGAAATGAGGATGTGTATGACATCTTCAGGTATTCTCATTAACATTCGAATTACCTTGGACAAAGAGAAAGGAGGATATGTGTGACATCTTCAGGTATTCTCATCGTTATTCGAATCACCTTCAACCAAGAGACGAGAATGTGTATGTCATCTTCAGGTATTCTGATTTGACATTCAAATTACCTTCGACAAGAGAAACGATGCTGCTTTATGGGATCATCAGGTATTCTCATCGACATCCGACCCATCTCACAGCAAAAGGAATGAGGACATAAATGATATCTTCCGGCATTCTCATTGATATTCGAACTACCTTAGATAAAGAGAAACCAAGTTATACAAAGTATACTTCAGGTATTCTCATAGATATTCAAATCACCTTGGACAAGAGAAATGAAGTTATACAAAGTATACTTCAGGTATTCTCATAGATATTCAAATCACCTTGGACAAGAGAAACGAAGTTATACAAAGTATACTTCAGGTATTCTCATCCACATTCGAATTGCCTACAACAAGAGAAACGATGAAGCATAATGGTATCATCAGGTATTCTCATAGACATTCGAAGTACATTTGACAAGAGAGATGATGATGCAGTATGGTATCTTCCGGTATTCTCAACGACATTCCAATTACCTTTGACAAGGAAACGATCATGCGTTATGGTATCATCAGGTTTCCTCATAGACATTCGAATTACCTTCGATAAAAGAAACGATGATGCGCTATGGCATCTTCAGGTATTCTAGTGATTACAAACAAATATTAGAAAATTTAAGTATTATCTTTTCAATCATAGAACTTAATTACAGTCATAAATTAGGATCGCTTTGAGTACAACTCTATCATTGACATAATGAAGCTAAGTATTAGCTACCTCATTGTGAAACGTAATCACAGTTATGATTAGGGTAATCTCGATTATAGAGACGGACATATACTATGTAATGTCCAGGTACTATCGTATACAGGGACTAAAAACACCATTATCTTATTTAACATAATCGATCAAGTAATAAGCGATGTTGAAATGAGGGCTCATGCTTGTTACCTTTGGATTACATCCAAAAGGCATGAGTACAGCTAGTGATTGAAACTATCAATTATTGCAAGTGACATTATGGGTCAAAACTCTGGGGAGATGATTAAATGATTCTTCGGGCGCGTTCTATGCTGTTCGATCTGACCCTTTTGCGGGTTATACTGTCACGGCGAAGTTAGTCGACCGTATGAAACTTTTCTTGGGAACATTTGAAGATATTCCGAGAAGTATTGTAAGAATAACTTATATTTATTAATCGGAGTACTTTACGTCACCAGCCTGAAAACTGCGCATAGAAGAAACATTGGAGTAAACGGGTTATTTGAGAATTATTCAGTTTAGACAAAATCCATGCACGAGTATGGTATTATAATGAACCTTTGCAGTAGATAGACGATTGATTAAATGTACATGCGATGATATCAAAAGAGTAGATGATCATCAGTTTATATGTACCAATGGAACAGATGAATTGTGCTACAAGCTATTCGATCACACTTGTGCGGTATTAGTACAAGTATAGAACTTCCAGTCTTTACTGGACTCAACAATAATAGGAATAACTTGCTGTATGTGTTTCGCACAAACGGCAGAGGACGTTGGGTTACCACCCTAGAGGAGGAAGTAATGTTACGGGTCTTGAAGCCTAAGAGATGGAAAAATTCCGGAATGGTTATAGAATAGTCATCTTGTTCAGAAAGAATTTTTGTTAGTTTTCATGGAGTGTCGACAGACAATAAATTGTTATGAGTGTTGATGGACAATAAAGCGTTTTACTTGTAATGTCGACAGACAATAAACGTTATACCAATGTATAAAAGAAATACATGGATAAAGAGATGCATACTTGTGATATGCAGAAAGAGAAAAATATGTTCACTTCTTACGATGGAGCATCGTTGAGGTCACGGATCTTAGAGAAGGGGGTGATGTCATGGGTTCACCCTTAACAGCGACAAGTGACACTTGGTATGAGCGTAAGTGCTTAAACCACACCAGTAATACCAAGTTGTTAGGGGTCGTCCCTAACAGCGATAATGATACTTGTTTCTAAGAGAAAGCATACATATCTACGATATGCATAACACCTATGCGTGCAGAAATCAAGTGGTCAGCAACATGCTCTTTAGCGGGAGTTCTTGTTGGTCGCGCAAAGCGAGGGTGCTTTGTTCATTCCCGGATACTCTGCGGGACATGTGTCGTAACGACACACGACAGTTGATAGTCATAAGCGATTAAGTTAACTCTTCGCCCCTACCTGTAACGGGCTAGGATCCGGCGAGGCACGTTACGGTCTTGAGAAGAGTCTCGACCTAAGCTTGACGTAACTGAGGGATTTATGACGTAGGCAATTGAGCCTAGAGCGAGCACCATTCGATGGTCTGGATCGCAATGTAATTCTCGTATCGGATACGAGTTTACGCGTCATTAATCTACGTTGGCATAGTATCGGTTGGTCGCCGACTAAATCTATGACGCAATTAAATCACGCACTGCTTGAGGGATTTAAAAGGCGATAAGCATTATCAACTTGGTTGGTAGATGTTCCAACTATCGAATCATACGATTGCAAAAGATGTCTGAGAAAAAGATAAGCTGATATCGCGCGACGGATGGCCTGATTGTTATCAGGAGCGTAATGCTTTGAAACCACGTTGCAGGCGACGCAATCACAAGAGGGTGTTGTGGTAATTTATTGTCGGGCGCCAAGAGGGCATGGCCGAGATAACGCTATCAGGAGAGAGAGCGAGCGACGGCTATAAAGAGCCAAGGTCGGTCGAAGGATTTTGGGAATCATCAGCGAGCAGTTTAGCTTTCAGAGAACACCGAAGACGATCTTAAAATATTATTAAGAATTCTATCTATCTATCATATCAGAGAAATAGCCTTCACTATTTCTTCTTTAATCAACCTTCGTGATTATCCTGTGTATGCCTGGACACGGATATACACCCGCCGAATACGCACTGATTCGAATTGTCGAGACTTTCGGCAATCTTCTGTTTACTTTACACGAGCACCGTTTAACCCACACATACCGAGTGGTTTTACGTTTCGCGGAACTCGAGAATATCGACTACCTGGTGCTTCGGTATCTGAATACTGGGTTGTTACCATTCGAGGAATTCTCCGAGGGCGAGTTCTGGAACGACGAGGAATAGTGTACGTCTACAGAGGAGACGGTTTGTGGATCCGATTTAGACAGGGAGTTCTCGTTGTACAGGAACGAGAAGTTGAGTCTTAGGATAAGACGAGGAGAGAAAGAGATATTTAGATAGGCGGCTGTACTTAGTAAAATTAAAGTGTTGTATTGATTATTGGGACTAAGAACCCCCGTAACAGTATAATATTTTAAAAGTACTCTACGCTGTTATCTGAAAGAAGGATTGTTTTGTTACAGCTTCGATACATGACCCCGGAATTGTTTCATCTTTACCAGGAACTTTATAAGACCGGAGCTTATTTTTATCGAAATAATAGGCAACCACAGCTCCACCTCATTATAATCGATAAACCAAGGGTCAATATACTTTATGAGTTTGGAGTGCCCGAAGTGCGAAGACAACTTCTGTTGCATCTATTTGGGCCAGAGGACTTGCGCCGAGCACTGCCAGAGACAGAGTTGCTTCTGCGTGAGCTGCCAGTTATTCTATATCGAGGAAAAAAGCCCGGCAGTACTTTGCCAGAAGTGTAGCTTCTTGTCGGAGTGCTATAGCTATAAATACCTAGGAAAGCTCAATCACAGGAGTTCCTTCGTATTACAGAGACACTGCATCGATCACTGCGAGCTTGAGGATTGTCCACATCGGGACGAAGCAACAGTCGAGCTAACTCGGCTAGTACTACCACCGGATTACAGTCACTTAATCCAGGATGGCGGCTCCCCGCAGACGATTAACGTTCGGCAGCAGGGCACTGGCTCCCAGCAGTTCGAGGGTAGAGAAGGCCCGGACCCCAGCGGCAGGGACTATCCCAGATTGGTGCCTAGAGTACCAAAGAAGAATAGAAGCCGCCCGAAGGGATTACTTGCTACTCAAAGAGCAAGAAGAGCCGGAGGAAGCCTTGGAAGGACAAGGGGAAGTACAAATGCTAGAGACGAGCCCCGACTTAGTTCAGGAGCAATTATCGGAACTCGCTCAACAAATCGCCCATGTTATCGAGGCATGTAATGAGGAGAAAGACCTCATTAAGGAAGATTTCGTTTCCGTGGGAAATGGAATTAAGATCATGGAAAGTCGACTCCAAACTGAGAAGAAAAGGATAGACTCAGATGTACAGGGAGTCGGATCAGTAATGAATTACCAACAGGCCGTATTAGGAGAGTTACGATCCAGTATCCATGTTTTACAGAATCAGGACAATCAGATAGTAGGAGAGGCTACTGATATGTTCATCGGAATCAAGACAGAGCTAGAGGCTCAAGGTAAGAAAATCGTGGATATGGGACTTCAGAATTTTGCCAATAAGGTCGCGGTACAAGCGGTCCAGAAGACAGTGGGAATACTATCCAAGAGGGTGGATGAGGTTACCATGGTCTTAGCCACCGTCACGGAGAAAATGAAGGATATGCCATCCAGGAGAGAGCTCCGTCAGTTTCAAGCCATGATGGAAGAATCGGCAGAACATTTGGCGGAGGTTAATACTGGATTGACTACGGCAATTGATCAGTATAAAATCTCAGAGTCAACGCCATTGGGAGTTCAACAAACTACCGCAGGACCCTCAGGCACACAGCCTTATATACATCCGCAAAGGGTCCCAGCTTTTTATTCGTCTGCATCTAGCCTTAGAGATACGGCAAGCGAATATTCTTGGCATGGAGCAATAAGGGGCGGAGCCGGAGATGAAGCAACAGGAGACGGTAATAATGCCGGAGCAGGAAACGGTAATAATGCCGGAGGAGGAAACGGAGGAGATCCGCCACCTCCAGATCCACCACCGTCCGATCATGGAGGAAATCCGAGTAGAAGACCTTCCAGGAGACAGAGACGAATTAAGGATCTCGAGAGCTCTAAGCCAATAAAGATTAAAGAACCCAAAAAGTTCTTAGGCAAACCCGGAGAAGATTTTGATACCTGGTGGGTACTGGTACAGGTCTACATCAAGGACCAACCAGAAAGGTTTCCTGAAGATGAGCGAACGATCGATTGGATAGGATCGTTAATGGATAGCTATGCAGCGTCATGGCATATTCAGTGGCTGAAGGGCACTTTATCCGGATTACACCCCAAGTCAATGACTGGATATGTTAATGCTCTCAAACTTAGGTTTGAAGATAAGGATGCCAAAGACGAGGCCTATGCAGAGCTAGAGAAGGTCCGATACGAGGGATGCATTAGGGATATGTTTACGCAAATCCAAACCCTCAATGATAAGGCTGCAGTAACCGGAGCAGCTTTTAAGAAGTTAATCCTCGAAAGGCTACCACATAAGATTTTGGAACAAATGCATACGGTAGATTTGACCGGCAGAACGGATCAAGAAATTATGACGATAATCACCAGTGCCGGTAGAACAGCCGAAAAGTGGGAAGCAGCTCGAAATAACTTAGGTCTTAAAAATCAGTTTCGGACCAAGGAAGTAGCCCTTAGCAGGTTTCGACGAAAGGACGAAAAAGACTATCCCAAGAAAAGTGGGAAGTTCGGGAAAACCAATCGATCAAATAGGAGGACCAACCAATCGAATGAGAAACCCGAACGGTCAAGCAAAAAATTCAAAAAGAATAGACCGGAGCGGGATAATTCCAAAACCGAGGGTATAGATTCATCCGAGCTGAGCCGAAGAAGGGCTGCCGGAGAATGTTTAAGGTGTGCATGGCCATCGGATAGGAAAGGCGCACATAGGGTGGCAGATTGTCGCAGGCCAATTAAATTGGATAAGGGAACAGCGGCGTTGCCTAAGGCCAAGGATTACCAGAAGATGAGAGTAGCCGGAATGCAGTTGGAATCGGATAGCGAGGAGTCAGAGGATAGCTCAAGTGACGATTCACAGAGCGAAGAAGAAGATGAGTCTTCAGAGGAGGACGAATCCGATGAAGAGGAGGACGAATCCGATGAAGAGGAAGATGAATCCGAAGGTGAGTATTTGGATAATGAATATGATGAGCAGGAAGGAAAAGAAGAGAAAAATTGGTGGGAATCAGATTCAGATTAGAAGCCACATTAAGCTTCAAGGTCGCAAATTAATGTTTTAACATACCTATTTTACGATAGGAAGACCTTTTTCCTTTGTTTCAAAAATTTTTCCTCTGAGGATGATCGGAAGATCGAAACGGCTGGTCCGTAAGGAAATACGATACCACATACAATTATACGATACAATATACGATCATCAAGTTCCTCACTACCATATTAACCCGTTGTGGTTACGCTATTGTCGAAAGGATAGCGATGGCAAAACGCAAGGCTTCAGAACTACTGGAGCGACATCCCAAGAAATTAAATACCTCTACCGATTTCGTTTATTATCAACCAGCTCTTCATCCAAAGATTCAAAAAGTTTCAGCAACTAAGATCGGCAAGAGACCCATCTATAAGTTTTTTGTCGACTATGACGGGAAACAGTTCCCGTTAAGATGCATGCTAGATAATGGAAGCACTTCGTTTGTAATATCTCCGGAGGCAGCAAAGGCTTTCGCAATACCAGTGGTTAAAAGGCAACGACCCGTACAAACTGGAGATGCATCAGGCAACAATATGAAAACGGAAAATATGTTTACCATTCCGTTAGGACTTTCTTTCGGAAATCATCGATCCTATGACGAAGAAGACCACGCCTTTGAAGTAATAAAAACAGCAGCAGACTATGATGCTCTGATTCCGGCTTGGTACCTACAGAAGCATAAGGCTCGAGGAACAACGACAAGTCATTTACATTTTCCTCATTGCCCTACGGAATGCTATAACCACGGGAAAATTCATCCCGAGTATTCAATTACTTATGATAAAAGGATAGCGTTAAATGAGAAGGCAATACATATTGGAGCGGTAGTTCATTCGAACCCGACCATAGCCAGTAAACTACCCAAATGTTATCAGAAGTTTTTGTTGCTATTCGACCCGAAAGAAGCAGAGAAATTACCAGACAATAAAGGCTGCGATCACCGAATAGAGTTAAAAGGACCCGAAGACAAGTTGCGCATGGGTCCTATTTATCAGCTATCCATTGAAGAAGAGAAAATTTTAATTAAATATTTGGATACAATGATTAGGGAAGGAAAAATACGACCTTCTAGCAGTACCGTTGGCAGCCCTATATTGTTTGTTCCAAAACCCAACGGCCGGGGACTAAGACTTTGTATTGATTACCGACATCTGAACGATTATACAAAGAAGGATAAAACCCCGTTGCCAATAATGGAGGAATTATCGTCACGAGTTAGGGGGGCTACGCATATTACCAAAATTGACCTTAAGTCGGGATTTTACCTGATAAGAATGGCTTTAGGACACGAGAAATATACGGCGTTCCGTACCAAATTCGGCCTGTACGAATATTTGGTTATGCCTTTTGGGTTATGCAATGCACCAGCTACTTTCCAACGAGAGATTAATAGGATATTACGACCTCTACTGGGACTGGAGCTAGTTATAAAGACAGACGTCCATATAAACGACGACGATGGAATGGTAGTAGTTGCATATATCGATGACATATTAATCGCTACCAAGGGATCCCTCGAAAAACACCATAAACAGGTCTCGAAAGTCTTCCAATTGCTAATGGATAATAATTTGTGCATCGAGATCGATAAATGCATATTCGATGCAACCCGGACTCCGTTTTTGGGATTTATTGTCTCAGGAGAAGGCCTACAGATGGATCCGGAAAAAGCTCAAGCAATTGTGGATTGGCCAAGACCAACGTCAAGAAAGGAAGTACAGCAATTGTTAGGACTATGGAACTTTTATCGACGTTTTATACAGAATTTCTCGGGAATAGTATCTCCAATTACGGATTTACTTAGACAGGATGTCGAGTTTAAATGGGGCGAAGCTCAAGAGGCCGCGTTTTTAAAGATTACTATACTTTTTACGTCCGGAAAAACACCTATACTAAGGCATTATGATCCCCACAGACCAGCGTTACTGGAAACAGATGCGTCAGATTTTGCTATAGCAGGAATTCTATCGCAAAAGTTTGAGGACGGCAAGATTCATCCGGTTCGATTTACATCCAGGAAACTAACTCCGGCTGAGTTAAATTACGATGTTTATGATAAGGAAATGCTAGCCGTAGTATTTTCTTTAAATAAGAACCGACATTACTTACAAGGAGCGGAACATAAGACAACGATTTATTCCGATCATCAGAATCTCACCTATTTCCAGTCAACACCTCTTTTAAATCGAAGACAAGCGAGGTGGTCAGAAGAATTAAAGCAATACAACTTCGTCCTGTTATATCGCAAAGGATCTTCTAATACTAAAGCCGATATACTTTCAAGGTGCCCAGCGTTCACCTCTAGAGAAGGGGGTACAACTTCAGCAACAAGTCAACCAATGCTCGATAAGGAACAATGGTTAGAAGTTGGAGCGATGGAACTAGATTCGGAAGAGTATGAAGTCATTAAAATTTCGGCTATGGAAATGGAGTTGCTATTACCAGAGGCTAAGGAGCGAATCAAAGAAAAAGCAAGGCTTGACGATAAGTATAAAGAGATATGCACTCAGGTTATAAAGGGAGGAAATATCGACAAAAGTTTTACGATAACGGACGACTTATTATGTTGGAAAAATAGGATTTACGTACCGGAAGGAATGCGACAAAGGGTTATCCAATCGGAACATGATTCAAAGGTGGCAGGACATTTCGGCAGAGATCGTACAATGGAACTTATTTCCAGGAACTTCTATTGGACGAATATGGAGCGCGACGTTAGGAAGTATTGCAGCGAGTGCGATATATGCCAAAGAACCAAGGCCCCGAGACACGCAAAACACGGTCTACTACATCCCTTAGAGTTGGCTTGTAAACCGTGGACGCATATTAGTACCGACTTCATCACGGATCTCCCGGAGTCAGAGGGAGCTACAATAATATTGGTAGTAGTGGATCGGTTTACTAAGATGGCACATTTCGTTTCAATTAAGAAAAAGGATTCTCCCACGGTGGCACGGGCATACTTGGAGAATGTATGGAAGTACCATGGGTTCCCGGAGGACGTTGTCTCCGACCGAGATACAACATTTACGGGAAGTTTCTTTACGGACCTATATGATTATTTGGGAATTAAGCGCAGCATGTCTACGGCATACCATCCCCAAACGGACGGACAGACTGAACGCATTAACCAAGTAATCGAGTCATATCTTAGGTCCTATTGTAATTACGAACAGAATGATTGGGCATCCATGCTAGCGATGGCTGAATACGCCTATAATAATTCTAAACATTCGACGACCAAGATTTCGCCTTTTTACGCCAATTACGGATTCGAAGCGAGGGCTTCCTGGCCTACGGAAATCCAGTTTCGAAACCCAGCATCAGAAATGTACGGACATTATATGACAGGTGTACATAAGCAACTTAAAGATCGATTGGAAGTCGCAGTCGAAGCAATGAAAAAGAATTACAATAAGAAAAGAAAGGAAGTTGCACCGTTCAAAAAAGGGGAATTAGTTTTGCTAAACGGAAGGAATATACGAGCCAAACACCGATGCAAGAAGTTGGAAGACAAGATGCTAGGACCTTTCGAAATCATTTCAGTGGGCAGTAACAATCGATACTGCAAGCTGAAGCTACCGGAGCATTGGAAACTTCATCCGGTATTCAACATCGACCTACTCGAACGGTATAAGGGTACGGACCCCAAGAAGCAAGTAATCGAAATCGAAGCAGATGGAGAAGATTGGGAGATGGAGAACATTGTGGCTAGTGGACCAACAGACCATAATCCACGGCAACATGTGTTTTTGGTTAAGTGGAAAGGTTATGCGCAGGAAGAAAATACATGGGAAACATACGATAACGTGGCTGAGCATAACGCAAAATTGTTGGAAGATTATTATGCGCGCAACGAAGGGATAGCAAAGGACGAAAGATTTAGCAAGAAAAGGAAAAACAAAAAAGAAAAGAACTTGAGGAAACGTTAAGATCGAGGTGGAGCTATTATTTGATTTTGTTATTTGGAATTATTTTTTGTTAGCATCGTTGAGGTCACCGAGCTTAGAGAAGGGGGTGATGTTAGGGGTCGTCCCTAACAGCGATAATGATACTTGTTTCTAAGAGAAAGCATACATATCTACGATATGCATAACACCTATGCGTGCAGAAATCAAGTGGTCAGCAACATGCTCTTTAGCGGGAGTTCTTGTTGGTCGCGCAAAGCGAGGGTGCTTTGTTCATTCCCGGATACTCTGCGGGACATGTGTCGTAACGACACACGACAGTTGATAGTCATAAGCGATTAAGTTAACTCTTCGCCCCTACCTGTAACGGGCTAGGATCCGGCGAGGCACGTTACGGTCTTGAGAAGAGTCTCGACCTAAGCTTGACGTAACTGAGGGATTTATGACGTAGGCAATTGAGCCTAGAGCGAGCACCATTCGATGGTCTGGATCGCAATGTAATTCTCGTATCGGATACGAGTTTACGCGTCATTAATCTACGTTGGCATAGTATCGGTTGGTCGCCGACTAAATCTATGACGCAATTAAATCACGCACTGCTTGAGGGATTTAAAAGGCGATAAGCATTATCAACTTGGTTGGTAGATGTTCCAACTATCGAATCATACGATTGCAAAAGATGTCTGAGAAAAAGATAAGCTGATATCGCGCGACGGATGGCCTGATTGTTATCAGGAGCGTAATGCTTTGAAACCACGTTGCAGGCGACGCAATCACAAGAGGGTGTTGTGGTAATTTATTGTCGGGCGCCAAGAGGGCATGGCCGAGATAACGCTATCAGGAGAGAGAGCGAGCGACGGCTATAAAGAGCCAAGGTCGGTCGAAGGATTTTGGGAATCATCAGCGAGCAGTTTAGCTTTCAGAGAACACCGAAGACGATCTTAAAATATTATTAAGAATTCTATCTATCTATCATATCAGAGAAATAGCCTTCACTATTTCTTCTTTAATCAACCTTCGTGATTATCCTGTGTATGCCTGGACACGGATATACACCCGCCGAATACGCACTGATTCGAATTGTCGAGACTTTCGGCAATCTTCTGTTTACTTTACACGAGCACCGTTTAACCCACACATACCGAGTGGTTTTACGTTTCGCGGAACTCGAGAATATCGACTACCTGGTGCTTCGGTATCTGAATACTGGGTTGTTACCATTCGAGGAATTCTCCGAGGGCGAGTTCTGGAACGACGAGGAATAGTGTACGTCTACAGAGGAGACGGTTTGTGGATCCGATTTAGACAGGGAGTTCTCGTTGTACAGGAACGAGAAGTTGAGTCTTAGGATAAGACGAGGAGAGAAAGAGATATTTAGATAGGCGGCTGTACTTAGTAAAATTAAAGTGTTGTATTGATTATTGGGACTAAGAACCCCCGTAACACAAGTCAGGGTCACGTGGTGTACCCTTTAGCGGGGGTTTACACTAAGTTGCAAAGAGGGTTGCAGAAGTTGTTAAGCATCCTCTTGTCACCTCTAGATACTATGCGGGACATGTGTGGGTATATACGCACCGCAGTTGATAGTCAAGATGCGAGTAAGTGGACTCCAGCGCACCTACCTGCTTTAGTTAGGAAGCGGGGCACGTTCCAGCATTGTGGCCTAAGCATGACGTAACTGAGGGATTTATGACGTTGGTGATATCCTGGAGCAAACAATGCTCCATTGTTTTGAGCAGCATGGGTGGCACAGCGTCCAAAAGTCTAGGTTGGCAAAGTATCGGCTGGTCACCGAGCAAATCTCTAACGCGAGAATTGATGACTCGGAGAAGTTATTAATTGAGATAAGGCAAGATCAATATCGGGGTATTGATTGAATGTTCCAACAACTGAAATCATACGATTGCGAGATGTCAATGTTGAAATTTGTTAGGGGTTCTCCCTTAGCAGTGAGATATGATACATGATGTGGAGTGGGTTCCGATCATGGAGGGTCAGTCGGTATGATCTTGAACGGGAGTTCATACTGAGTCACGACTCGATTGGATAAGCCAATCGGCTCAACAGATTCATTGAAGCCAAAGTGCCACGGCAGCTGATTTGATGATGCAATAACTTGCCAGATCGAAAGGACGTAGTCCTGTCACGCATGTTGTTTTCAACCAGATTCAATCTTAGATACTATGCGGGAGGCAGTGGTGCAAGTAGGTGGGCTCTCCGTTTATCGGGGCACGTCCTGGTTTATAGAACAACCTGAGCACGTATAACTGAGGGAATATGGCGTTGGCAAGTTAAGCCAAAAGCGGACATCATTCATTGGTTTGATTGAGTTGGTTCTGCAAAGATTAATCTATTGAGATTACGTGCATACGTTCCATGTTGGCATAGCAGGCGATATGACCCCATAAGACTATGAGTTATTAAACTTGAATATAAGTTAATAACGCGATAAGACGTGTCGTTGAATAAAGCCTATGTTCGAACTACCGAAAAAAGATAAGACGATTGCGAGCTGTCTAAGTTAAAGTTATGGTCTGATTTCATGAGCCGATATGATATCATGCATGAACACGATAACCATAGGGATGGGTGGCCGCCTCTACCAAGCGCATTCTTTGCATGTAAGACGCACAGATACGTGGCTATCATGAGGGATTGAAATCATAGTTTGGAATAGGCGACCATCGGGGGCAATGCTAAGCCCGTACTATTTAAAGAACTATACAGAGATCGCATTGTTCCGGCAATGAGAAGGACAAGCTCGAGCAGCAGAAGAACATCAATACCTACCAGCGGATAAATATCCTTATTTATTATTGCGTTTTTATGATACCTATTATATCTTTTAAAATCTATTAGCTTTCCGTAGCGGCAGTCCCACACCCAGAGAAAGTTACGCTGACGAATGCCGATTACCTTTCAGCACGATAATGACGTCATCGTATACGTGCTTGAGAAAGTTATATCATACGCAAGGGCGAATCAATATATCTTTCTCGCTCAATGCGTTTGGTGGATATCTTCAATTCTAGAACTACAACAGGGATTAGTTATCCATATCGATAATCTACAGAAGCAAGCCGATAAAACCCCAGTTGATATTATTTCGGATAAGACAAATAATTATGCCTGTCTACCGAGGAGAGAAGTGTCAGCAACGCCTCGGGGGATTCAGGAAGATTCTAGATTTCAGAACGAGACAAACCAAACTCGTTCAGATGAAACATTTCAGTTAAGCGATACGGAAGATTCTGATAAAGATCGTCAGGACAGAATTCTTCAAGAGTGTGAAGAGTTTATAGGGAGCTCGCGACGACAAAGAAGGATCACACTGTTAAAGAAATCCGGCAAAACTATTTCTGGTCGCGTTAATCCCTCTAATAAGCCTCAAAAATCCTTCAGAGTCAAGAGGAAGAAAAGCTATAAAGAGATTGACTGAATTAGCGATACTGAATTAGGAAGAAGGAAAGCCGAAGGAGAGTGCTCACGCTGTGCCTGCCTACCGGATAGGAAAGGGGCGCATCAAGTGAAGAATTGCAAAAGGCTTATTGAACTGGATAACAGGCCAGCGCCACCATCAGGAAAGAAACCATCCAATAAGCAACTTTCCTCAAACGAAGAATAAGGAATAGGATCTACGGCCGTACACCTACTAAGTACTTGTCACAAGCAAGGATAGTTACTTAGGGTAAGGTACCCCCGTAACAAAATTATGGTCTGAATCTAAATCGCCGAAATGAGATCATGCATGAACACGATAAGGATTTGTGATCGCCTCTCCCAGGCACATTCTTTGAATGTAAAACGCACTAATATGTGGCTATCATGAGGGATTCAAGAATAGTTACTTGAGGGAGGAAAACTATAAAGAGATCACATTGTTCCGGCAGTGACAAGAAGCAAGCTCTAGCAGAGGAAGAACCTCGATACCTACCAGGGGAAGAATATCCTTATTCATTATTGCGTGTTTATGATACCGATATCTATACCTAGAATCTCCTAGCTTTCTGTGGCGGCAGCCCCGCACCGTTATTGATTTCCTACGAATGACTATTACCTTCGAGAACAATGACAACGTTATTGTATACACTCTCGAGAAGATTATCTCTTACGCCAAAGATAATCAATTTATCTTCCTGGCTCAAAGCGTTTGGTGGATATCTTCAATGATAGGATTACAACAAGGATTGATCCTCCACATCGATAACTTGCGAATACGATCGGAGATCCGTTCTCAAGGAGGAGGCATATCCTTGGCTCGTGAAGCACCACCTCAAGTTCGGGAAAGGAGTCACTCTGTTGATACAAACTTTAACCGAAGAGAAGTGTCGGTAACGCCCCAAGATATTCAGGAGCATCGTAGATTTTCCATACTGTCAGATTATAATCATCCGGGTAGAATATTCCGAGTGAATGCCACCCACAACGCTAGCCACCTAGAGGATGGTGAGTCAGAGCCAGAACGACTGCCCCAAATTGTCGAATGCGCTGAACAATTGATTTGGAGGTCCCGAAAGGAATGGAAAGCATTCAATACGCAGAAGAGGATTGATGCCTTGTCACGCACAAGGTCAGGCAAGGTTATAGCGAAACCTTTATCTAAGAAACAGAGGAATTACCCACAGTCAATTTCTTGGAATACAATCTCTGCATACTTGGCAAATAGGAAATGGGATCTACCGCCATACACCTAGTAAGTACTTGCGGCGGCAAGTATAGTTACTTAGTGTAAGGTACCCCCTTAACACTTAGAGTGTTAGACGCTTCATCAAGGTATGCTTCTTTAGACACTCAAGAAACACAATCTTCTTTACTGATACAAATAGTCAAAAAGGTCGTTTGTAAGGGACACTATACTGGAGAGATGAATCTTTCTCTCTTCAATGTTGAAGTGAATCAAAGTTCTGATGTTGGAATTGTTGTATCTTGAATTAGAAATGGCTAGAGTGGAATTTCATTGGCGTTCTTGTGTAATATTAATGACCATATAAGATGACGTGAATTGATACGCGACATAAGAAGTTCCTCAAGCTGACCTATTGCATGATATAAGGCATGAGTCCAATTGTGAGAATGATGCAGCAAAGAGCCTCAATCAATTGTCAGTTGCGGATTTGAGGTGCACCAGAAGCCTGAAACCACGTCCGTATTTCGAATGAAACAGCAGAATTCATCCACTGTCCAGTGCACCGGAGTCTCTTCGGCAAATGTCATATGATTTGTTATGACATATCCAGCACTGCATATCTGCCAATCACATTCAGCAATAAAACAGTCTTGGTGATATTCAAGTACATATGTCTGAGTATGAGAAACTGCTCGCTTATTTGTGGCAAAGCGGGCGCATTTGCACCCATATGATCAGGGTTCAGGTGCACCGGAGAATCCTGGGTATATCTTTGTGACAGATCCAGCACTGCGTAATCGCCAATCCCATTTGGCAATCAAAACACACTAAGCGATATTGAGTACTTGTGTCAAAATATGAGACATAGGCTCCCAAATTGCCGGGTTGGTTCCTGGTCCGGTTCCACCCCAAACCAGACTGTGGCAATGGGTCTTACCCCACGAAAAACCCAGACTGTTGCAAATGGGCCGGTTTTACCACCAAAAACATGGCATTTCAAGTTCACAATTTTGGCTCCAATGAAGTATTTGAGTTCTGATCGTATCACAACACAATCAATACATACATTGTGCACTATTAGTCACTCTATCACCTCCCGCTTTCAGATTTGCGATGTGACAAGTATTCGTTGACTCGCGATCGAAAGCACGCTATTTTCGCTTAAGTTCTGCCATTATTTCACGACCACTCTACGAATATCAGTCAGATTGCGAATTAGAAAGAGCGGCAAAAGCTGAACAATTTACATATTGACCATGTCAAGATACAATCAAAACTCAAATACTCAATTAGAGGCAAAGCTGCAGGAACCGTATACTTCGGACAGGGGTCCGGTTCCAACCCTGTCAAATACCCATTGTTCTGTGTCCAGTCAGGGTAACAAACCAGCTGAGACAAAGCGGGTCAGGTTTTTGGCCGGGTCTGGGACTGAACTGAACCGAACAGATGGACAAAACCCGGACTGCTGGCGGGTTACCCGGATCGGTTGCTAACACTAACCATTTGTGGTACTCCACTTTTCCACACAACACTCCGCATCTAGTGCTGCTCTTTTCCCCGGCTAGTTATTCCCATTTTTCATCCGAATGAATCATATTGCCTCACATACCCCCATTTGGGTTCACAGCTAGCTAACACCTCATTACACCTGTGTTAGATATCACAAATCGAGCCAAACGACATTGGAATGTCATTTCATCCACTCGCCAGGAACGAATAATCAGTGAACACAAGGAACGCCTCCAGCTTCTTTGTGCCATTGTTGAATTGTGTGTTCCTGCTTTTGTTGGCCCTGATGTGATGGGAGATGGAGTGAATGACATCGACACCATGTTTGATTGATATTTTTCGATCGCTTAGTTGGGTTATTGTTTCAGTGTACCTGGGTTTATGTTTGAATCTCTCACCTTTTTGTTTCATTTTCTTAATGTAGCAAGGCACAAAATACGATGTTGAAGAAGATGAAGGCTAGTATGATTTAGAAGTGATAGTGAACAATAATCCATGCATCATATTCGCTGGTGAGGGAAGTCGATTGCTCATGTACATCCGAAGAGTCTCAGATAACTTCTGCAGTCCTCCAAATGAATATCCATACAAACCCAGGCACCTCGCAGAGTGTGTTTGTGATTGCCGTGTTGGTTCGGCGACACTCCCAGGTACACCCAAAGTTCTCTCCGACGCTCTGATGTACTTCCAAACTTATCATAATCACTCCCATCGAACTCCTGTATCAGTCATCGGAGATCCCAGTCACTCCTGTACCGGTCATCAGAGATCCCAGTTACTGTCAAGGCCTGCCGGAATACCCTCCCAGGGTCTGATACTCTCCTGAAAGTGACACATCTAAGTTTACACTCCACATCCTCTCAGACACTCCTGGAGTCTTCCAGAGACTAAAATACATTGGGCTGATGTAGCCAAGGATTCTTTGTGAATACGATTGCCTCCATGAATCTTTTCGCTACCTCAAAAGTTGCCTTTTGGTGTTGGGGAACTTTCTTATCTCTACTGGCCTTGGGTTGTGGAGCATTCTGGTCTCCACTGGATATGTTGGGTAGCACCAGTGCCCGGGTGGATGGTGCATGGTCAGACTCCAATAATTTGTTGAGGAGGGTTAACAATTGGCGTTTGAGCAGTGGTGGTGCTATTGTTGCAGGTGGAGTTGGGTAATGTGGAAGCAGAGGGCATGCAATGACAGTATTGGCACAGCTACCTTTCTTTCGCAATGGAACTTTTCAAGTTCGGATTGACTTGTCCCGGCACACCAGGCCTACACAAAGGACCTCCTGTTGATCATCCAAATCATCTTCTTCGATGTCAGATGATATGGTGGACTCTCCAGTGTCCTCACTTTTGTCATCACCCATCTCCTGATTGCTATCTTCATCCTGATTCATTAATGAAATCCGGGATATTAGTCATCCGTAATACGATGCATGAAGGCAGATAGTTGGAAGGCAAAGATTTGATGGACTATAAAGATCGGCTGCTTTCTTGAATGCGAGTGCTCTCTCTAGGCGTGCTGCTTGATTCTTCTGTGAATAGTGATTCCTCACCTGGCTGGGCATAGGTTCCATGTGCTGTAAGTTGGGGAATGTAGGAGAGAGTGTAAAATAAGCAGTAACTATAAGATTGAGTGCAATAGAATAACGGGGAAAATGGAGCACATATTTACACATAGCCGAGGAGGATGCAATTCGAGGCGCGCCGTGACAGGGTTCTGGAGAGATGACTTCAATTGTTTATGTTTATATCGAGGACGGAAGTCTAGAGTTGCGTTTTCGAATGTTGTCAGGTGCAGCAGAATAGATCGATTCCTACTGGCGAATGTTAGCATCTCCTATCAACAACACTCTGTAAGGATGCAGGAATTGGAAGTTGGCTAAAGGCAATGCACATAGACAATAAAACTCGCGACATTAACTAGCTCTTGGTGCTGGCCACAAATTCAGCACTGTGAACCTGAATGAAAACATGAGCCCCTGCATATGACTCCTCTCAATGTGGTCATTATGCATGAAAGTTCGAGCATTTGAGGTGACCGCATGGCAAAGAATTGGTACTGCATTGAGAATCGGCACAACTCGATAGATTTGGGATCTTGTGATTGACGGCTGAGTTGCAAGGGTTCATACTCGAGAATGTGGGATCTCTATATATGGTATATCCACCGGAAGGACATATGTATTGTCACAACATTGTATTGTATCAGAATGCAGCAGCATAGCCAGGGGTCGACAAGGCAATATCGTAAGCATAACTTCCCCTTCATGCGTTGATCTGGGCTGTGTCTGCAGAATAACCTTCACAACACTGTTGCAGTTAATGGAGGAGGGAGAGAATTTGGTACACAAAGGAGAGATACAGGCGTTGAGAAAGAATGGCAAGGTACGATGGATGATTGAGGGGTAATCTTATTGATTCAAGCACTCGTCAATGCCAAGACTGCTAACAAATGGGTCATAAATACTCACTCACATTCTGATTTCGCACCTAAATATCTAGTGAATCACACACCATTAAATCACACATTCATTATGAATCTCACAATAACAATGTTGACTTAAAATAAATGTTGGGGTTGAAAGCAATATACTACAATGGTATGAATGTGTAGTGAGACGTCAATCTCACGGTGGGCAGAGGAATGATGATTTCATGCATGCAGTTCCGGGGAACTGAGGTGCACCGAAGTTTAAATGGTTATGCTTGGATTCAATTGCTCAGGATTGCAGGCTCGCCTTACTCTGACAGTTAATTGAACTCTTCCTAGCTGTCTGTTCAGAACACCATCTTTCAAGACTTTCTCTTTTCGAACTTGTCTCAATGGAATTCGGTTCACATAATCTATTTTCGGATACAAGTCTTGGCAGCCCAAACATACATTGAGTCAGAATACAGTTAAGTCTTGAATCTCAGCTCTGAGATTTTAGGCCTCTTTGAGTATGTGAGGTACATGGGTGAGCAGGGAAGTTGCCAGCTATTTTGCAGAGTCCGCTGAGCAGAATCGGTCTTTTGAGTTTCCTTGCTCTTCAGCTGCTGCTCTTTTGACAGAGCCCGAACATGCAGAAGCTATTTTAAGATTTGGAAGCATTGGTCCAAACAGACTGCTTAGTCTATATCGAGTTAAGTGGGGTTGCTAATTGGCGAGGTCTGTGCAATGATGGTTTAGTTGTGCAGAGGAAACCTTCCTCCAACGGACAGTTGACACGGAGCTAACAGTGCAAGGCATTTCAGCGGCGGCCTTCACATACCGATCAAGCATAGATTCAGATTTTCGCAGATCTGATGCGGGATGTGCCGATTGCACCTAAAGATGATGTGTCGTGATAGATCTGTGTGCACTGCATCCACTGATTCAAAGTCGAAGAAAACATGATGAGAATGGAGCAAACTACAATATGAAGTGCACTATGGACTGGGGTACATGCGCATCTATGGCTTATTTGTAGCTCTTGAGGCGTGCCTGGGCTGGAAAGATATATTGATAATGAGTCGTAGCTTGCCAAAGTTCGCTTTATAAATATTCAAGATGCTCATTCTGGACTGGATTGGCAGATATCAGTTGTGCCTGAACTTCAATCATACTCCAGGACATACCAAGCAGTGAGAGCTGCTGCTTAGCCAAGAATACCCGAGCCGTGTCTCAGCATCCGACTCTCTGGGATGAGGATCAGGGGTGTGCCAGAACTTCAATGAAATGCCAGTAAAAGCTGCGGCTTTGCCACAAATACGTGACCCAGTGTCTCATATTTCGACAGAAGTACTCTATATGGTGTAGTCTGTTTGAATGGCCAAATGGGATTGACGAAAATGGTGTGATAGAGCTGTCACAATGACATGCCCACGATTCTCTGGTGCACTGGAACTTCGACGATAGGCCAGTAACAGCAAATATGCAGGGGCAGATCAGTCATAACACTATGTGGCCAAGACTATCCAGTGCACCTGCACTTCGATCATATGACAGCAAAAACTGCGGCTTTGCCACACATAAGTGAGCAGTGTCTCATACTCTGACATAAGTCATGAATCTAGCCTAGACTCTCTTATTGCCAAATGGGATTGGCAGATATGTAATATGCTGAAGAGACTCCGGTGCACCTGGAAGTGGTTGAAATATGCTTTTTCTTGCCTTTTCATTGGAAATGCCAACGTTGCTTCACGGTTCCAGTGCACCTCAAATGCACCACCGAGGAATCATTTGACGCTGTTTGGTGCATCATTCTCAAAATTCGACTCATACCATTGATCATGGGATAGGTCAGCCACAGGAACTTGTAATGTAGTGTATCAATTAACTTCATCTCATATTGCTCATTAATTCGAATAATCAAGAACGTCAAAGAAATCCCACTCTAGCCATTTCTAATTCAAGATACAACAATTCCAACATCAGAACTTTGATTCACTTCAACATTGAAGAGAGAAAGATTCATCTCTCCAGTATAGTATCCCTTAAAAATGACCTTTTTGACTATTTGTATCAGTTAAGAAGATTATGTGTTGCTTGAATGTCTAAAGAGGCATACCTTGATGAAGCATCTAACACTCTAAGATTAATGGTTCATCAGACTGTAATGTGTCTCGATTCTGTGTCAGCTGCTGTGTATGGTCCTCACGAGCCTCCAGAATCCAGTATATCATCGACGTCGTGATGTTATGTCGACTCATCAAGCCACGAAGGACGCTCATTTGCGCAACTCCAGATTGTGGGTGGAGATCACTCACGCGGTTATCGTAGCCACCAGGACCTGAATTCAGTATCCATGTATGTGGTACTCAATTTTGCCCTAGCCGTACAACTCGTGCAAATGCCTGCCACTGCTCATTCAATACCCAAAATTTCTGAGTTATTACTGCATGATTTGCAGCTGTAAGATTTAGGCCTGTCCCACCCACTTTGGGTGTGGTTACGAATACAGAGGGATTTCGTGAATCTTGGGATTTGAGCTGTATTTCTGTGCGTTTATCATTGCCCATTTCTGCAAACATGTGGAATATATCCACATGATCCGCAAAGGACTTGGTTAGCCTCCCCTTCAAATAACAAACTCGGCCAGGAAGGGGACAAAATAGCACTGCCTATCCTGGAGTGGTTGCACTGGGGAGTGCATTGTCATTTCTCTCTTCGGGAAGGTGCGTCTCTCTTGATGTGTCATCTTCGCCAGGTTCGGCATACTCCGCAGGTTCGTTGACATACAGTGGCAGAGATGTCTCTCTCAGCCATCGGAAAATCGGAGAATCCACCCAAGTATCCAGTGGCCATTCATCGTACCATTGTCCAGAAACGTCAAAGCCAGCCTCCGTCTCTCCCAACACTCATGAGAAACATTCTAGCCGCCATCTATGAACCCTCCATGCTCCCGAAGCACCCCGTCCAGTGTACCTCTCTACCAGTGTCTTCACATTTGCTTGCTCTTCCTCTGTCCACTCAAGATCAATGACGTGTGCATTCTCCATTGGCATCTGGATGACTGGTTTTCAATTCGCCAGTTTGGATTCCAACCACCACCGTATCGTCCAACACTTTGCAATCTGTATCATCTAGTGTGCCACATGCTGTTGACCGTCTTCATCGGGAGTCCAGATAGCATGCATCAAACTCTCCACTGCGGAATACAAGGCCTCTGCACAACGCTTTTCCATCACACTATCATCCTCTGGATCTTCAGGCACACCTGGAAACGGCCACATCGTCTGATAACACCAGTCAAAGAGTGAATTGAATGCTGGTGTTGTGGTGACTTGAAGTTTGAATCCAATTCTCGCATTCATCGCAATTTGCCAGCCCACACTATTCTCAGTCTTCTACCTATGGGACTCATCAATTATCCCAAAACTCCATGCATGTTATGAGAGTTGGCCGTTAATTGATGGTTTCGCTCTGGATGTTAAGGTATCGTATGAAACAAGGTGGAAATTCCATCGGTTGGCTGGCTCATCAATAGTGGTGTTCTGATCCTCGAGGGTGAGATTAGTATTGACTGTGTGCAACCAGTTTACGAGTTTGAATTTGGTTCCATATGTCATCTCATTGATGACACTCTTGAACATCTCTGCCACTCCGGCCATTGTGACCACCAAGATTCGTTCAAGGGCTGATGTAAGAGCTGGATGCCCCTGTGGTGGAGTTGTCTGTATCTCTGAAAGGCGGGGGGGCACTGAATTCTGTGTCCGCAATGAATACCACTCCCGTTCTTCACCAACTATCCCTGGAAAGTCGTTCTGTGCCATATTCACCCACTTCGGAAGGGAATTCCCCCACAAAATCGACAGCAGTAACCGCATTACAACTTTCTCAGTCAGCAGTTTACATATCATTGCTGCTGCCACGGAGGTGAAAGTCTTACCAAGACCCATTTCCTGCACCACCAGTGCTCCTGGCATATCAGAATCCCAAACCCTCATCCTCACACTGGACCATTTGGCCCAAACCTGGTGCGCCAGAAACGTTGTCCCGGGCAGGCCTGGAATTGAATACTTGTGGCCTGGAACAGGGTAATCTGTTGATTGGCGAATCAGATGGGCGTTCAGCAGCCTGACTGCCTCATCAAGACACACGTGTTCAAATTCGTTGTTGATTGTATTGGGAACAGTATTCTATACCGAACTCGTATTTTCTGGATCGTGGACCTCCTCACCATCCTCCACTAGCTCCTGAACCTCCCTTGCCCCTTTGTCTGTGTTCTGTTCATCCTCAATGATCACTTTCAGTTGCTCTGATGTAAGCTGGGCAGATGGGCTCATATTCCGGCACTCCTGAAATTCATCCCAAAGTTATGTATTTCACAGACAAGCAACGATTTGAACAAATCTCTATGGATGGAATACAATCAATTCAATTCTTTCAATCAGAACTTACATTGATACATGTATCATCCTCTTACCCACCATCCTCCATTCCCTCCTCTCTTCCACCCCCTTCAGAACATTCTAAAGTCTATGTATAGTGATAGCAACAGGTCCGGGTAACCCGCCAGCGGTCCGGGTTTTGACCTGCGGTTCGGTTCGGTTCGGTTCCAGAACCGGCCATAAACTGGAACCGCTTTGGTCTTGGTGGGTTGTTACCCAGCCCGGACATCGAACCGCGGGCATTTGGCTGGGTTGGAACTGAACCGCAGTTCCAAATTTACCGTTCCTACAGCTTTGGCTCCAATTAAGTATGTTAGCTCTAATCGTACTGCGACATGATCAGTACATACATTATGCAGAATTATAAGCTCTTTCACATCCGGCGTTCAGATTTGCGATTGGACTGATATTCGTTGAATGGCGGTGAAATAAGGGCCAATTCTAAGCGAAATTTGTGGGTTTTCGATCGCGACTACACGAATATTGGTTGGATCGCATATCTGAAAGCGGGAGGTGAAAGAGCTCGTGACACTGCACAATCTATGTACTGAACATGTTACAATACGATCAGAACTCAAACACTTAATCGGAGCAAAAGTTGTGAGGTTGAAATGCCGGGTTCCTGGTGGTAAACCCGGCCCAATTGCAAAGGTGCGGGTTTTCGTATGGTAATAACCGTTGCAATGGTTCGGTTCCGGTCTAACCCTAACCCTGTACCGTTCTAGCGGGTTGGAACCATTGCTAACACTATTTATGTATAATGGTTAGCAGTTGCACGCGTCTAGCCTTAACACGGCTAGCGGGGATTACCTTTGCCGGTCTAATCAAGTGCTAGGCAATCTCCTTCCCTGTAGCTCTCATCATTTCTACCACAAATATCTTCACATTGTGTCCAAGTTTCAACTTGAAAGCATTTGAAAGGCAACAGTTGTACAAAATCTGGCCATATATGTGGTCATTAATCATCTGCCCATTTGTATATAATCCCATATACTCTTCATCCAATTTGTCCAGCTCCAAGGTGCACTTGAACATCGAGGTTAGAATGTATGGCTCTTTGGGTCTCCATTTTTGTCCATGAAATCAACCCGCTCCTCCCAGTGCCTCTCATCTGTATACAAAGCATGGAGTTGGTTGGGGGCTAGAACCACATCTGTTACGGGGGTTCTTAGTCCCAATAATCAATACAATATTAAATTGGACTAAGTACAGCCGCCTATCCAAATATCTCTTTCTCTCCTCGTCTTATCCTAAGACTCAACTTCTCGTTCCTGCTCAACGAGAACTCCCGTTCTGAACCGGTGCCACAATCCTTCTCCTCTGTAGATATATATCAACCCTCGTCGTACCAGGACTCGTCCCCTGAAAACTCCTCGAATGGTAATAACCCGGCGTTCAGATACCGTAGCACCAGGTAGTCGATATTCTCGAGTTGCGCGAAACGAAAAACCACTCGGTAAGTGTGGATTAAATTGTGCTCGTGTAAAGTACACAGAAGATTGCCGAAAGTCTCGACAACTCGAATCAGTGCGTATTCGGCGTGTGTATATCTGTGTCCAGGCATACACTGGATAATCACGTGAATGGATTAAAGAAGAAATAGTGAAGACTATTTCTTGGAGGTAGATAGATAGATAGAATTCTTACTAATATTTTAAGATCGTCTTCGGTGTTCTGAAAGCTAATCTGCTCGCTGATGATTCCCAAAATCCTTCGACCGACCTTGGCTCTTTATAGCCGTCGCTCTCTCTCTCTCTCCTGATAGTGTTATCTCAGCCACGCCCTCTTAGCGCCCGACAATAACTTACCACAACACCCTCTTGTGATTGTATCGTCTGCAACGTGGTTTCAAAGCTTTACGCTCCTGATAACAATCAGGCCATCCGTCGCGCGATATCAGCTTATCTTTTCTCAGACATCTTTTGCAATCGTACGACTCGGTAGTTGGAACATCTACCAACCAAGTTGATAATGCTTATCGCCTTTTAAATCCCTCAAGCAGTGAGCGATTTAATTGCGTCATAGATTTAGTCGGCGACCAACCGATACTATGCCAACGTAGATTACGACGCGTAAGCTCGTATCCGATACGAAGATTACATTGCGATCCAG